>Ga0307378_10000520_pt1 | contig 67971 bp, 40 predicted proteins | sample UN1MG_FD_202238 | JGI IMG/M metagenome (GOLD analysis project Ga0307378, IMG submission 202238) | Soil microbial communities from Risofladan, Vaasa, Finland - UN-1 | ecosystem: Environmental > Terrestrial > Soil > Coastal area > Acid sulfate soil | place: Finland: Risofladan, Vaasa | collected... | reverse complement strand
AGATAAAGCCGGTCAAAAGTCAGCCGCTTATCTCCGCAGCTATCTGCGGAGCTAATCGTACATAAACCCGAAAAAGTGTTACCCATGTAGTCGGTATAAAGTGTTACCTATGTATTAGTTGACACATTAATATTGCCGGGCTTGAGGTCCCGATGTATCACCCCCTTGTCGTGGGCCGCTGAGACGGCCAGGGCGATTTGCTGGGCAATTGAAAGGGCCTGCTCTAATTTGAGCGGTCCGCCAGCTATACGCTCGGCAAGTGTCTCGCCCGGGACATATTCAAGAACCAAATAGTCGGTGTCTTTGTCCTGTTCGATGATTTCGTGTATCACGGCGATGTTCGGGTGATTCAACGAGGCCAGTAGCTTGGCCTCGCGATGGAAACGCATCCTGGTAGTCGAGTCATATGCCAGTTTAGCAGGGATGCTCTTGATGGCCACAGAACGGTCGAGCTTGGTATCACGGGCCAGATAGACCACCCCCATGCCTCCACGACCAATTATCTCTTCTATCTCAAAGCCTCCGATTTTTTGGCCAACAAGCTTTTCACCAGTCATTGCATCTTCAAATTCGCCCTCATCCGCCTGGACAAGGGAATCGAACAAGTTATTGATTTTACGCAGCTTTCGTATTCTCTTTCTGATCTGATGCTCATACTCAGGGTATTGTTTCACAAATTCTTCTATATCGGGTTCTTTATCCCACAAATGTGAATCGACAAATTGCTCCAAAGCTTCATCGAGGGCATGCTTATGATTTTCGTCAATGTATCCGTCCATCAGTCGCTCTCAAAAACGCTGGTTAATGCTACTATCGCACGAGAAGCAAGCTTTCGTACAGCATCGTTGCTCTTGCCCAGTCTTCCCGATATTTCTTTATAAGAAAGTCCCTCGATTTTCGTCAGGACAATCACTTCTCGATATTCAGGCCTTAACTTGTCTATTGCTTTTTCAAGTTTATCCAAATCTTCCTTTCTAGACATAATGACACTCGGCGTTGTAGCGTCCACAGGTGCGGGCATTCCGGCGTATCCCCCTCCGGTTGTTGGCCTATCGTCGTCAAGCCGAACGACTTTACGAATGTCACGTTTGTCGGCATGTAGCTTCCTAAGACTGCCTCGCAGCTCGTTTTCTGCTATTTTCGATAGCCAACGTACGAAGTCTCCTTCGTTTTTGTATGTGAAGCCGTCTAATCCGTGCAGGGCATGGACAAGCGTGTCCTGTACGATGTCCATCGATTCCAGCTTAGAGCGAAGCTCTTTACTCATGCGAAAGCGGACCATCCACCGTACACGCTCGGCATAAATCCTATAGAGGTGGTTGAGGGCAGATTGGTCACCCTCTTGTGCCAGAGCAACTAATTCTTGAGTTTTTTGGCTGCAAGTGCACATCTACCTTTGCTAAGCTCCACAAGTGAAAGCCTTTACAAAAATTATATCAATTCGTGAAGAAAAATTCAATTAAATACGTCCGGTCTCCGGATTTTTGGCATTTATTAAAGTAGGCCAGCGAGTTCAAAGAGTCGGTTTTTCAGCAAAAAGAGCCGCCGTGAACAAAGCTGCACACAGTGTGCGGCGAGAATATTAACAATTTTTGAAAGGTTAGTAAGATGAAAAAGAAAATTTTCCAAAATCTTATTTTGGCTCTACTTATCACAATTGTATCATCGGTGGCAATTAGTCTGGGTTCCGAAGGAGTACCGCCTATAGCTAATGCTGGCTCGTCGAGATATGCGGCACAGGATCCAGTAGTGCTTGATGGTAGCGGCTCTTACGACTCGGATGATTCCGGTCCATTGAGCTACACCTGGTGGCAAATAGGGGGTTCATCTGTTGAAGCAACCGATACTGATACTGCTACGCCCACGATTAGCGGCTTCACCCAGACAGACGAGATTCAGGAATGTGAGTTTGAGCTGGTAGTAAGCGATGGTGAATTTATCAGTCTGCCCGATACCGTTAAAGTCATCATCGTACCAGATTTCGGTGACGACACATTGCGGCATCAAAATCCTCCATTCGACCGCAACAAGCCTACATTCATCTATTTTGGTGGAGGAAACTGTATAACCGGCGGAGGGTCTTGGGGCACTGCAGGTTCTGAAAAAGCAAATATAATAAGCATTCCTAATTATAGTCCTGACCCCGGTAGCGTAAGTGAGCGTACCTACTACAAATATGGCGATATGATTATTGTATATCTCTCAAGTGTAGCACCGGATTACAAAAAACCAATTCAGACTTCGGGTTACAGCACCGGCGGACAGCCCGCCATAGATGTGGGCATACATTTGAACCTGACTTACGCAGATGCCCGATATGCAGTTAACCGTGTAACTTTTTTCGATGCGACTACGTATTGCCGGGGCTACTATAGTGAGAGTATCACCGCTTTTCTTGGTAGCTTGGTGGATGGCGAACAGTGCTGGGTTGATGCCTATGTGAGCACCACTGGTGGAGGTTCCTCCGCGAACTACCCGCCTTTCCATGAGAATGTGCTAAACGTGTGGTTTCCCACTGCTACGGGTGGTTGGGTGCAGCGTCACGGACTCGCCCAGTGGTGGTACAAAAACTCTCTTACAAACAGTGATATGAATAAGTTCAACAATGGTGTTGTTGCCGGTGCATACTGGTCTGTTATTGGCCCGGGCAAGAACCTCCAGCTTGCATCGACACCGGATGCGCAAACCTATAAATTCCAATGGTATGGGGATGCGTCTTCCGGCTATATGGATTATTACGACGAGCCTAATCACTCCGGCAGGCTGCCGGAACCCGTCACTCTCGTCGGCCCTGAAGATGATGTCATTGTGGATGCCAATGGAGCGCTACTCAGTTGCGAGGAAAGTGAGAACGCCGTTGGTTATCAGCTTTTGTTCGGCAGCGAGCCGTATAGAGTGATGGACTATATGATTGTCTCGGATACGCCGGAGCCACCGAGTGAAGTCATAACTACGTTTCCTTTCGAGCAAACTTTCTGGACAGTGAGAGTCTATGACGAATATGGCTCAACTATCTATGCTGATCCGATCTGCATTTATCCGGAGAATGTTGAGGATTCGAGCGAGATATTTGTGCCTGAAGATGATATGGATGAAGATGAATGATAATTTGAGAGTTCGTTACGATAAGTTTCTTCTCCGGCCTGATTGACGATGTTCGCATTTACAATCGTGCGATAACACCATAGACGATACAGTCACTTGGGCGTTAGGGCCTTAAGGTTAGTAAGGAGGTAATGCATATGAGGTAAATAACAAGGTTTACCAGGGCTTGTCAGCAATATATCTAGCAGTTGGGTAGTAGGTGTATATGTGTTTTTCGAAGGTAAGTGTTTTGGTGTGTGGCCAGAGCATAATTCACAATTATTTTAATTTTTTTGAAGGAGGATTATTATGTGTAGAAAATTGATTTGTTTTGTTGATACTTCGGTGTGTGGCCGGAGCAAAATTTCATATCAGCTTATAGTTAAAATTAGGAGGAACAAAAATGTTAGCTAAGAAATGCTTTTTGGTGGGAATTATCACTTTGCTCAGCGTGAGTTTGGCGATTGCGGACCCACCTGCAGAACACCCAACGACTAGAGAACCACTGGTGATGGACTGTCTCAGGGGTACTCCTGATGCAATTGACGGAGATCTGAGCGACTGGAATCTTGAAGGTATGACCCCAGCCGTTCTTGATGTGGTAGAGCAAGTGTTTCTGGGACAGAGTAGCTGGGACGGCCCTGAGGACTGTAGCGGAGAATTCTATCTGCTTTGGGATGACGAGAACATCTACATGGCAGGGGTGGTGAAAGACGATTGGTTATCCATGAATAAATCCGGCGGCGATATCTGGAATGCGGACTGTATAGAAGTATTGTTCTCTACGACAAACGCCGTTGCAGGACATGATGAACATTACCAGTATGGCTTTGACTTCAAAGAACAGAGATGGAACTGGTGCAACATGGACGGTTCTGGTGGTCGCGAGCCTGATTACCTACAGGTAGCTTCCACCGAAACTGCTGATGGATACATCTGCGAAGCGGCTATCCCATACGGACAGATGCTGTCATTAGACTTTTCAGTAGGCAACACCATCGGATTCCACCCTGTACTCGACGACACCGACAATGGTAATAGAGAACTTCAGATGACCTGGACCGGCCGTACAGCTCATGACCAGAGTCTCGGATTTGGGCATATGGTTCTTTCGGACGTTCCTGTATCGGCCGACATCGCCGCCCTCCAAGAGGGTATGGACTTGTATGCTCTCGCTATGACCACTGGAGATTTAGAGCTTTACTTGTCCTTGCATACAGATGACACAGTAAAGATGGCGCCGGACGCCCCTGCCACTTTCGGACAAGAGGAGTTACGGGCAAGTATGAAGCCCTTCTTCGATACCTTCACGATCGAGGAGATGGCCATATTTGACGTGGAAATTCAGGTAGCCGGCAACTGGGCATTTAGTCGCTGCAATTTCACAGCAAAAATGACTCCCAAGGCAGGGGGAGAGCCACTGTATATGGATGCCAAAGACCTGTCCATCAGCAAAAGACAGGCCGATGGTTCCTGGAAGATTTACTGGGATTGCTTCAACAGCAATGTACCACCAGTACCACCAGCACAGTAGTAACAAACCAAGCCGGCGGTGATAGAAGGCAGCAGCGCCGGGAAAACGCAGGACATAAAGTACAATTCGTATCACCGAACTGAAGGGCTGTGAGTATAAAACTTGCAGCCCTTTTTGTTGCCTGACGAGTACATTGGTACCGGCAAGACCCTTGGTGCAGGCAGTTTCTTTTCCGGCCTGATTGGTGATGTTCGTATCCATTCGGCTCCGCTCAGGACAGGTTCTATGACCGGGCGGTGAGTCCGTAGAAAGTGTATTAGAATATTTGATTTTTATCGTTGTCATCCCTTCGGCAAGATCAGGGTCGAGCAGAGCTCGATTTTGGGGGCGTTATGGCGGTTTGTTGCGAGGGGCAGGAGGACGCCCTGCCGCCGGAGGCGAATTTAGGGTAACCCCCACCGCGCGGGGTGGGTAAAAAGGACAAAAAATACCCCCACCGCGCGGGGTGGGGGCTATATAAAAGTGTTCCTCACGTTTGCACCCCGGCCCAGAGGGCCGGGCTAAATACTACCACTGGCAGGGCCAGTGGTCTAAGGGAAGAAGAAAGCATTTCTGGTCCCCTGCCCCCGACAGAAAAGCAAGTGAGCTAACATCGGGGGTAAACTAAGTAAGTCAAGGGAGTAGTTCTCTGGGATAAACTCCAGGGCAGGCGGGGCTAAATACAAAGGATTACCCCAGTAATAAACCCCTCAATAAATTGCGGGGCTAAATATAACGGCATAAGACCCCCAGTGCAGGCCCTTCGACTGCGCTCAGGACAAGCCTGGGGGCTAAACAAAGCGGCAACCCCAGGTGAAACCCTTCGACCCTTCGGCAAAGCTTAGGGCAGGCTTTTATTCGCACAGGACTTCCGCTTTGCTACAGTTTGCGATTTTATTTGAGGGTGTTGAAAAAATCATGTAGAAATGAAAAGATTTTACTTGACGGGAAAACAGCTTATTTGGTATAAAAACAATAGTGAAGTTTGTGCCCGTGGAGCGCCTGCCCAGAGCCCATTCGGCTGCGCTCAGGGTAAATTCCGCCGAAGGGGCGGGTATCTGTGAAGATTTGGTCTTCCAAGGGTCACAATTTTGCGGTTTTTTGATAAAGGAGGAGTTAGTATGTGTGGTGTGTGAAGCTGTAGTGGAACATCTTGTGCTTCACAGTGAAAATATTTTACATTTCAATTAACAATCTAATTTTAATTTTTGAAGGAGGATTATTATGTACAGGAAATTGTCACTTGTAGTTGTGGTTGTGTGCACCTTGCTATTGGGTGGAATGATACAGGCGGCTGGGCTTGATATCACGGCACCAGGGGATACGGTCCAGGGTGTTCCGAACGATAACGATTGGCCTGGAAATGAATCACCTCCCCTGGCGATCGATGATAACACCGCGACGAAGTATCTGCATTTCAAAGGATTTACTCAGCCCACAGGTTTCCAGGTCACACCATCAGCGAGCCAGACTATTGTTGTTGGGGTGACTTTCACCACGGCGAATGACGCAACAGAGCGTGATCCGGTTGGATTTGAACTCTATGGTTCTAATGTGAGCATAAATGGGCCTTATACGTTGATAGCCAGCGGCAATATCGTCGATTTCAGCCAAACGACGGCGTGGCCTCGCTTCACAATGAACGAAACGCCGATTTTGTTTGATAATGATGCAGCATATGATCACTATCAAGTTCTATTTACGGCTGTTCGAACTCCCGGAAGTGCGAATAGTATGCAGATCTCCGAAGTTGAACTATTAGGGATGGGCCTAAACTCCGCGAGCCCTGTTCCGGATAATGGTGCTATGATTCGGGATACATGGGTAAGTCTGAGCTGGTTGTCGGGAGATTTTGCGGCCTCGCACGATGTGTACTTAGGTGAGAATTATGACGATGTGGATGCCGGTACCGGCGATACGTTCCAGAGCAACCAGACCGTAACATATTTTACTATTGGCTTCCCTGGATTTCCTTATCCGGATGGCCTTGTTCCGGGCACAACCTATTACTGGCGAATCGATGATGTTGAAGCCGACGGTACTACGATACACAAAGGCAAGGTCTGGAGCTTTATGATTACCCCCAAGGTTGCATTGAATCCTAATCCTGTTGATGGTACCGGGTTTGTTGACCCGAATGTGGTGCTTAGCTGGGAGCCTGGTTTTGGTGCGATGTTACACTACGTGTACTTCGGTGACAACTTCGCCGATGTGGACAACGGCACGCCGGATACGTACAAAGGCCCGTCGGGTTTTTCAAAATATACTCCCGGCACGCTTGAAACGGGGAAGGCTTTCTACTGGCGTGTCGATGAGTTCAACGGCTTCGAGACAAATAAAGGCGATGTCTGGGGCTTTACGACTCCGGGCGCTGTCGGGAGCCTTGTGCCGTCTAATGGTGCCCAGGATGTAAGGCAGACACTGATTCTTAAGTGGTCGCCGGGAGAATCAGCCGCCTCGCACGAGGTCTATTTCGGCACTGACCAGGAGGCTGTACGCAATGCCAATACAGGTTCACCTGAATACAAAGGCAGCAATGGCCTTGGTTCTGAGAGCTATGATCCCGGAAAACTTGAGTGGGATATGACGTACTATTGGCGTGTTGATGGAGTCGATAATGCTAATCCCGATAGTCCCTGGGTAGGTCTTGTCTGGAGTTTTACGACAGCCAACTTCCTAATCGTTGATGATTTTGAGCTATACAATGACCTTGACCCTGCTGACCCTGAGAGCAACAGGATATTTAATGTGTGGTTGGACGGATACCTCAATCCGACAAACGGGTCTCTTGTTGGTTATGAATCTCCTCCTTTTGCCGAGCAAACTATTGTTCACGGCGGCAGCCAGTCGATGCCGCTTTACTACGATAACAGTGTTAGCTACTCTGAGGCGACATTGACATTGACTTACCCGCGTGACTGGACAGAGAATGGTGTCAAGACACTTACGATTTGGTTCAGGGGCGATTCAACTAACGCCGCTGAGCCTTTGTATGTTGCTCTCAACGGTAATGCGATAGTCACCCACGATAATCCTAATGCAGCCCAGGTAGGCACCTGGATAGAATGGAATATCGATCTGCAAGCCTTTGCAGACCAGGGTGTGAACCTTACCAATGTTAATACGATTGCTATTGGTCTTGGTAACAGGAACAATCCATTGTCCGGCGGTTCAGGTACGATGTACATAGATGATATTCGATTGTATCCTCCGCCGCTGGAGCCAGCACCGTAAGCAGTGCGATTTAGATTTAGGTGGCAATTAAGATTACGCAGTTGACCCCGTTAGATAACGTCGTATTTTTCATATCTAACAGTGTTGATATAGCAGATTCGTGTCAATACGGGGCTTATGCCGATTGATTCGGTGTAAGCCCCGTTTGTTAGTAATTGGTGAATGGTTTATTGAGAAGACAGAAGACCGAGGACGGAGACAAGGGGGATATTGAATAGCGAACAAAGAATATCGAATAAAGAATAGCGAATAAAGAATAAGAGGAAGTGGAGGAAGTAAGGAGTCATCGTTGTTTTATTTTGATGTCGGGGCGGAGTAAATAATTCGGAGTTAGCGTTAAGGGGTCCGCAAACTGGTTGGTCAGGGCTTTTTTCCAGCCGAGCAGGTGAACCTTTGAAGCTCGCGGGCTCCAGTATTTTTGTTCTAAAAATCGAGTGCTGTCGGCTTTGAATTTATCCTTATAATATAGAAGGCCATCGCCGAGCAGCCAGATAGGGTTTTCGTCACGAGCAAATTTGTCAAGGAATTCGGATGCGGTCATTAGAGAATCCGGAAAAAGTTTTATTAGCGGGTAGCGGATAGCGGATAGTGGATAGTGAGAATTGGATTCCTGCTCCCCGATCGGAGTCGAAGACAAGTTTCGCAGGAATGACACTGTGCTTTCGTGGAGACGTTTGTAAACGGCGATGAAGAACCGGCCTCGCTTGGCGTCGAGAATGGCGGCGAATCTTTCCGGTGATTCCCACTCCCCGATCGGAGTCGAGGACAAGCTTAGCGGTTCTTCGACTTCACTATGTTCAGAATGACAGGGAGAGGCTTCAGAGTGAAAAGTTGTGGTTGTGTTTTCTTCCTTTATATAGTCGGTTACATTGGATACGATTACGTCGAGTGTATCGACTGCTACAATTTTCGCGGCGTTGGCTAAGTGCAATGTTTTTGCGAGGGTTACGGCGATGCGCAGACCTGTGAAGCTTCCCGGTCCGACGGAGATGTGGACCTGCTCGATTTGGTCGGGCTTTCTGCTGAAGCGTTGCAGGATATCACTGATGGCTGGAAAAATCTCCGCACTGTGCCTGATTGGTGCGGAAAAAGTGGTTTCGGCGAGAATTTTTTCTCCGAAGGCTATTACAACAGAGCCTATTCTGCTGGATGTTTCAACAGCTAAAACGAGAGGTTTTTGGTTCATATTTTGTTTTTTTGAGTGTTTATGTTTTGTTAAAAGCCTTTTTTTGGCCATAAAAAAGCGTTTTTAAGGTGACTATTTTTGCCTCGATTTGCCCAAGCTTTCCATTTTGGCAAACAGGAACTTGAATATTATCGGCCAAGTTGATATAAATCAAATTTTTCTCTTGCAATATTAGATATTTTATTATAAACTCGATTATCATAAGTCTGGTCTATTAGAACTGGAGGTTGTGAAGAACGTAACTTAATAGAAATTTCCTTACGAGGGTGGTATATTTTTGGCAGGAGGTTTAATTTTGAACAAGCCGAGTTTCTTGACCGAGTCTTTTGGCAGGAGGTCCCTGTCCGTTGTTCTGGCATTGATTTTATTGCCAATAATAACAGTATCGCAAGTGGCTCCGTCGCAGGAAAATAAAGATGTAGATAGGCAGGAAGCAATCCGCCGCATAGTCCAAACCTATATTCAGACTGGGCAGGTAGAATACCAAAAAGGTTTCTTTGAGCAAGCAGTAAAAACCTTCCTTATGGCCCAGGGATACGAGGAATTTTTGACTGTGGCTACACGTGAGCGACTACAAGAGCTTCTGAAAGAGAGCCAGATAGCTGTACTTGAAAGAAAGGGCGCCTTAGAGACATTTCGGGTAGTCAATGATTTGATTAAGCGGGACCAACTAATCGCAGCCAAGACATATCTTGAAAAGATCAAAGATAGTAAGTTTTTGACCACAGAGGAGAAGAAGCAAATCGCTGAGGTGTTCCGTCAAATAGACGCTCAGGTAATCGCGGCCAAAGCCAAGCTTGAAAAGGCCGAAAGGAAAAAGCCTCCGATTAAAGAGAAGCCGGTAGAAGCAGCAGAGGCTAAGAAACCTGTTGTGGGCCTGGATGAGCAGAAGAAAGAAGTCGCCGAGCTTTGGAACCGCAGCGTTGGACTTTACTACACCGGTCAGCTTGAGGAGGCCCGGGAAGGTTTTGTACAAGTCGTGGCCAGTGATTTAATCCCACCGCAAATGAAAAAGAGAGCAGAAGGTTATCTGTCGGAAATAGATAAGCTGTTACCCCAAAGAGCCGAACAAAAGCTCGTTCAAGAACAAGAGAAACCGGTAGTGGTTGCCGTTGTTGATGCGGGTGTTGGTGAGCAGGAAATAGCTGAGCCGAAGGCTGCTTCGGATGTTGTTGCGCTGGAAGTTGCTCCAAGAGTGGCTTCGCCTGTAACAGGCGAGAGCAATTACATCGAATTAATTAATCGCAGAAGAAGTATCATACGAAGTCATACCAGAGCTGTTGTTAACGATGCTATAGCTAAAGCGCATGATTACATAAGCCAGGCCAGGTTCGATACGGCAAAGAACGTGGTTGAGACGGCTGCTCTTACCGTGAACCAAAACCAGATGCACCTCGGGGATGAACTTTTCAAAGAATACAGCAGCAAGCTGAAGGTGTTGACCGAGGAAATAGCTGATAATGAGAACAAAAATATTCGGCAGCAGGAACAAGAGAAACGACAAGCAGCGGCAGAGGCACAAAGTCGATTTAGAACACAAATGGAAATCGACAGAGAGAAACAAATAGCCGAATTGATGGAGAATGCGCGGACTTATCAGAAACAGCAGCATTATGAAGCAGCTTTTGGTCAATTGGTAAGCCTGCTAATATTAGACCCGCAAAATGAGCAGGCGCTTGTGCTGAAAGACACGCTGGAAGATATGATTTACTTCCGGAAACAATTAGATGTGCAGAAAGAGTCTGATAAACAAAGAGCGGATGTTTTAATGAAGACTGAGGAGTCCGGAATTCCGTACGCAGAAGAGCTTACTTATCCTAAGTATTGGCGAGAGCTTGTTGAGAAGCCAACACGTCAGCCGGACAAACCAATCGGTTTGGATCCGCTCGACGCGGCTGTCTATGAGCAACTGGAGGAGATTATCGACCTTTCAGGCTTGACACCGGGAATGTCTTTCGGCGAAGTAGTAGAGATGTTAAAGGTATCCGTACAGCCGCCGGTACAAATACAGCCGAACTGGAGGGATTTACTTGAGAATGCCGAGGTTGAGCAAAGTACCCCTGCGGGTATGGACCCGCTGACTGGCGTTAAGCTTCGCAGGGCGTTGGAGATTCTGTTGGCCGGTGTTTCGTCTATCGATTTTGCGCAACTCATCTATGTTGTGGACGAAGGAGTAATTCAGATAGGAACAGAAGATATGCTTGAGCGCAAGATGGTTAACCGAGTCTATGACATCAGTGACCTTGTTGCCGAGCCGGCCAATTTCCGTGGCATGGGCGGCATGATGGGCGGCATGGGCGGCATGATGGGCGGCATGGGCGGCGGCATGGGCGGCGGCATGATGGGTGGCATGGGCGGCATGGGCGGCATGATAGGCGGCATGGGCGGCATGGGCGGCGGCATGATGGGTGGCATGGGCGGCATGGGCGGCGGCATGATGGGCGGCATGGGCGGCATGGGCGGCGGCATGATGGGCGGCATGGGCGGCGGCGGCATGGGCGGCTACGGCGGCGGCATGGGCGGCATGGGCGGCGGCATGGGTGGCTACGGCGGCGGCATGGGCGGCGGCATGGGCGGCGGCATGGGCGGCTACGGCGGCGGCATGGGCGGCGGCATGGGCGGCATGGGCGGCATGATGGGCGGCATGGGCGGCATGATGGGCGGCATGGGCGGCATGGGCGGCATGGGCGGTTATATAGCCGAAGATTTGAGATATCTTATTCAAGAGACCATTGAGCCGGAAGGCTGGTTTGAGACCAGTGATACAGGATTGGGGACAATAACACCTTATCCACGCCAACAACCGAAGAAACTTGCCGTGATGCAAACCGTTGAGGTTCATCAAGAAATCGAAAAGCTTTTAGATGCGCTGCGTAAATCGCTCGGAAATCAGGTTGCCATTGAGGCCGTATTCTTAGTGGTAAGTGAGAATTTCCTTGAAGATATTGGGCTGGATGTAGATTTCTCGGTCAACCTTGGCGGCAAATGGGGTCAGCTTGGTTTTGAACAAGGTTCAGCAGTTACTACTACACCGGATACCTCAACAAAGGTCCAGGGAAGCCTGGGTGGTATTGATGCATCGGCCACGGTTAGCGGAGGTTATGGTACGATACTTGATGATTTGCAGGTTTCGTTCCTTCTTCGAGCGGTTCAAGCTCATTCGGACTCCAAGTCTGTGACTGCGCCGAAAGGTACAGTTATGAGCGGAGAGTCGGCGACGTTCTCTGTACAAGATTTGATTTCGTATGCGCTGCCTCCCACCACGACTGCCGTCACACAGCCGACCGGCGTCGGTACTGCAGGTACGACAGCCGGTACGCAGCAAAACATAGGCTATATATCAGTCGGCAGTAGTCTGGGTATTACTCCGACTATATCTAAGGACAAGAAGCACGTGTTGTTGTATATCATGACTCAACTGACGGATTTACTCAGGTTGAGAACGCATCAGATTGAAGGGCCTGTAGGAGCAAATGGTGAGGTTCAGGCATACGAAGCAATTGTTCCTGAGACAGAAACATCGAGTGTTATGACTCGTGTGAGTGTGCCCGACGGCGGGACATTGCTGTTAGGGGGCCAGAAGATAACAGCACAGATTGAAAAGGAGGCGGGTGTCCCGGTATTGAGCAAGATACCTATCCTTGGCAGATTGTTTAGTAACCGCAGCGAAATCAGGGACCATAAGATATTGCTGATATTGGTGAAACCGACCATCATTCTGCAGGAGGAACGCGATGCTGAGGCAATTGCCGCAATGGAGGGCGAGATATAGCCTTGTGGTGGTTGCAGTGGTATTTGTGACAGTTTCCACATTTTTGCAAGGCCTGATTTATAACGTTTTAGCTCGTGTGGTATCTTGATGCATTTTTTACAGTTTAAGGAATGATGAAAGGTAGTTTAGAAACGGAATAATGAAGCGGCAAATTCTGATTAGCGTATTGATTTTACTGTCCGTAACTGGTTTTGTACAGGCATATAATTTACCCGATTTAAGATTTTACAACTTATCGGAAGATGATTTCACAGCCTATAAGCAAGGCGAACTGCTTGTTCGTTTTGCAGAGGTGGATACAGGAGCCCAGCTGCCGGAGGGTCCGGTGATAATGGGGCCGTTGACATCTCAGGCCGTAAGGAATTCGATTTCAGATTATATCTTTACCGGGTCAGTAGTAGATAGGGAATATGACGAGATTGCGCCAGGCCTGGCTGTAGTGAACCTGCCTGAAGGCATGAGTGTTGCGGATGCCTGTATCCAATTCAACCAGTCGGCTAATGTTTTGTACGCCGAGCCGAACTACAAGTACAAGCTGCTTGCTGTTCCCAACGACCCTATGTTTCCCGATATATGGGGATTTAACAACACCGGCCAAACCGGTGGAACAGAGGATGCCGACGTTGATGCGCCCGAGGCATGGGACATTCAGACCGGCAACCCTGATATTATCATAGCAGTTACCGACACAGGCATTGATTATACACATCCTGACCTTGCGGATAACATGTGGGTGAACAGCGAAGAGATGAGAGGTTCACCGCAAGTTGACGATGACGGCAATGGATACGTAGATGATATTTACGGTTATGATTTTGCCGGTGCCGTCGCAAGAGACCCGGATGATGAAGACAGCGATCCCATTGATAATCACTTTCACGGCACCCATGTAGCGGGAATCATCGGCGCAGTCGGTAATAATGGTCGGGGTGTTACCGGCGTTTGTTGGAACGTCAAGATGATGTCCCTGAAAGTCTTCGCTGATGATTATAATGTTGAGCCTGAGGTATTTATTAGTGAAGCGGTTGAAGCTATTGGGTATGCCGTTAATAACGGTGCCAAGATTATAAACGCATCGTGGGGTGGTAACTTTCATTCGCAAGCTCTTTATGATGCTATCAGAAACGCCGGGGATGCAGGGCTGCTTTTCGTGGCTGCGGCAGGTAACGATTATGGCAGCGATAATGACGTGAATCCTGTCTATCCTGCAAGCTTTAACCTGGACAACATCATTTCTGTGATGTCAACGGACCAAGATGACCAGAGGTCGGATTTCTCCAATTATGGCGCGACTTCGGTAGACATTGCTGAGCCAGGCACGGAGATCCTGAGCACATCTCCAACAAAACAAAATTTTGCGATGCTCGTTTTTAATGTTTCGCCGAATTACGAGACCTTAAGCGGAACATCGTTATCCGCTCCGTATGCATCAGGTGCTTGTGCACTGATTTGGGCAGAGTATCCAACGCTGGCACACAGCACTGTAAAGGGCATTCTTTTAAAGACAGTTGACCCGGTATTATCATCGCCCCGACTTTGTCTGTCAGGCGGACGTATTAATCTGTATAATGCATTGACGTTAATTCCCAGTGGAAAAGCAGGAAAAGTTCTCAACGGCAAAGACGACCCAAGTGACCCTGCTAATCTTTACTCCACCATCCAGGACGCTATAGACGATGCAAATGACGGTGATGAGCTGATTGCCGAAGCCAACGCCCTTTTCCTTGAGACCATTGACTTTAAAGGCAAGGCGATAACGCTTCGCAGCGGCGATATCAGCAATCCAAACGACCCGAACATCAGCCCTGAAGACACAATTATTTTAGGCATATTGGATGAGGATTCTGTAGTAACATTCCAAAGCGGTGAAGGACCTGATACTGTTCTGAAGGGCTTTACTATCAGCTGGGGTAGTGCCGATTATGGAGGTGGCATTCGGTGTGACGGAGCATCGCCGAGGATTACCGACTGTATTATCAGCAATAATTTTGCAAACTATTATGGTGCCGGAATCGATTGTAAAGATGGTTCACCGACAATCAAAAACTGCACGATTATCAACAACCAAACCTCGTCAAACACCGGTATAGGCGGCGGGGTGAATTGTGAGCAGTCGTCGCCGACGATTGCAGACTGTCTTATCAGCAATAATTTTGCAGATAACTTCGGCGGCGGGATAGCGTGCTATTACGCGAACCCGACTATCTTCAATAGTATAATTACGAACAATTCAGCGCTTTACAAGGGTGGCGGAATTGACCTGGAGTATTCATCGCCGACTATTACCAATTGCACTATTGTTGTTGACGACCCCAATGCTCCACAAGATGGTGGTATTTTTGCCCTTCATGATTCTTCTCCGGTAATTACGAACTGTATCCTGTGGGGTAACGGTGACGACCTGTACAACAGTTCCGCTACGTATTCCTGCATTGAGGATGGTGATAAAGGTGTAGGCAATATTCATTCAGACCCGCTCTTTACGAAAGGCCCGTTGGGCAATTACTATCTAAGACAAACTGCGGCTGGACAACTGCTAATTGACAGTCCTTGTGTGGATGCCGGCGATCCAGGTACGGATATTAGTCTGGATTCCCGCAAGGCGGGGTCCCTCCAGATAGATACCTATACGACAAGAACTGATGGTGTTGCTGATGCAGATGTCGTTGATATAGGTGCTCACTATCCGGCTTTGCCGGCGAGGCTCGTTCAGTTGGATGTTACTGTGGTAGTTGCAAATGAGCCCGTTGACCCGAACATTGCCAAGGGTTATGTCGAACCCGGCAGTGGTGTCTATCGGGAATACGAAGTCGTGCTGCTCACAGCATACCCTGAACCTGGTTATCGAATCAAGGCGTGGAGCGGAACCGATGATGATTCGTCGACGGGGCCCCGCAATGCCGTCACCATTGTTGCTGACGCCAAAGTTACGATTGAATTTGAAAAGATTCCTCTTTATCAATTGCGTACCGAAGTTATCAGCGGCCGCGGAGCAATCTTCCCCCATCACAGGAGAGGTGAATATTATCCCGATGGTACAGTGGTAACACTTATCGTAGCACCCGACCTAACCTACATTGTTGACCGATGGTCCGGGACCGATGATGATACATCCTGGTCCAATACGAATACTGTAACGATGGACTCCGACAAGGAAGTTACTGTCCTGTTCCGGCAGCCAAAGAGTCTTCACGTTCCGGGACAATATCAGAACATCGGGCAGGCAATCAATGCTGCCTACGACCACGGCGACAAGATCATTGTATCTGCCGGCACTTATCCCGGCGGCTATGATTTTATGGGTAAGGCGATTACCATCGCCAGCGAACATCCAGATGACCCCTCCTCTGTTGCTGAGACAATTATAGCAACTTTTGGCGGTCCTGCCTTTATCTTCCAAAGTGGTGAAGGCCACGATTCCGTCGTTGATGGCTTCACTATTAGAGGCCCGGGTGATTCCGGTAGTATGCCACTAATCGATGGCGTGGGGGTCCCCGGCGAGGGCGCCCTCGGTGGAGCAATAACCTGCCTTAACGGCAGCAGTCCAACTCTGGCTCATCTGGTCATCGAAGACGTTGTCGCTCGAGGTCATAACGGTGAGAACAACGCTTTCATCTATCCGGCTCCTGATGCTCCTCCGGATCCACTGGATCCGCTGGATCCACTTGACCCGCTCGATGATCCTCCTGTACCCGACCCGCTCAACCCGGACCATTGGGCTCCGAACGACGCCAACAGGCCTGAACAGCCTGATCCCGAAGATCCCAATGCGGCGGAAAATGCAGTGGCAGATGGTTTTCCCGGTCTGGATGGCGAAGATGGTCTGCCTGGTGAGCCTGGTGTGGACGGCCTTGGCGGTGCACCCGGCGCGCCCGGTGGCGATGGTGGTATCGGCTATGGCGGGGCGATGTATTTCGATGCCGATAGTAATCCAATCATCCTGAATTGCAAAATTATTAACTGTCAGGCCATAGGCGGCGACGGTGGTTATGGCGGGGCCGGTCAGGACGGTCAGGATGGTCAGGATGGTCAGCCCGGTCAGCCGGGCCAGCCGGGCCAAAATGGCGGCGAGGGCTTGAACGATGGGGCGCAAGGACCAGCCGGTAACGGCGGAATCGGCGGCGATGGTGGACCAGGCGGCGCCGGCGGAAGAGCCGGGGACGGCGGAAAAGGCGGCGAAGGCGGCGAAGCCTTAGGCGGTGCGATATATTTCGGCCCCAATTGCCGTCCAACGATACGATACTGCGAGATTCTGAACTGTTCGACTCAACAGGGACTTGGAAACTACGGCGGTGACGGCGGCAACGGTGGCAACGGTGGCATAGGCGCAGCAGGTGACGCCGGCGGCGACGGCGGTGACGGAGAGCCGGCCGGTGCAGCTGGTGAAGCAGGTGCGAGCGGCGGAGGTGGCATCGGCGGTGACGGTGGTTTTGGCGGCAATATGGGTGTAAACGGCGTAAGGTCGTGGGCAGGTGCCATATTCTTCGGAGAAAACTGCGAGGTTGAAATCTCAGATACAATTATTAGTGACAGCGCAACTAAAACGATTGTCCGGACTTATACTTATGGTGGTGGTGACGGTGGCGACGGCGGCACAGGCGGCGACGGTGATGGGGATGCCGCAGGTGGCGACGGCGGCGTGGGCGGCGACGGCGGCTCAGGCGGCCCTCCGCCGGGGCTTATTCCTGTTGCACCCGGCGACGGTGTCGCCCCGGGAGAACCGAATGATCCAAATGGAGTAAATGTAGGTCCTGGCGATGGAGGCGCTGGAGGTGACGGGGGCGCTGACGGAGCAGCCGGCGCAGATGGTATGGATGGTTTAGTCATGACGAGTTTCACCTCGAACTATGGAGGTGCTAATTACTATGATTTTGATTGCAAAGTAGAGCTTACCGACTGTACGATAAGCTACAACGCTTCAAGACAATATAACGACAGCGGCCAAGACGGCGGCGGCGAATATTATCAAACTGGGTGCGAGGCTATACTTAATCGCTGCAAAGTCATTGGGAACCGGGCCGGTTCCAGTGGAAGTGGAGGGGGTCAGTACTTTAACGATTTCTGCTCGGTGGAGATTAGTGACTGTAACTATGTCGATAACTCTTCCAGTGGCGACGGTGGCGGATTGTTCTGCCTGTCCGATTGTTCACTCGAGATCAGCGAAAGCGACTTCATCGGCAATTCGACTATTGGGACTTACAGCTCCGGAGGTGCAATTTACGGTGGCGGAATATGGGACAGGGACAATGGAATCTGGTATAACAGCAGTGAGGTAACAATCGACAGAAGTTACTTTAGTAATAATGAATCGTCGTTCGGAGGCAGTCTGTACTGGCACGGCGAGGGCGCAGAGGTATTGATTTCCGATTCGGTCATCATTAATAATGTCGCTGAGCATGGCGGCGGTATGTACTGGAGCAGCGGGGCACCGGTGATTACAGGCTGCAGCGTCATGGGTAATAGAGCCAAGACGCGCTTGATTATGCCTGTTTCTCAAGCGTTTCTTAGTGCCTTCGGTTCTGAAAAGCCATTCGGCGGCGGCGGTGGAATGTTCTGCTGGTCTTCTGAGGCTAAAATTGAAAACTGCTTCATAACCGGCAATTCGTCTTCCGGCTCGGGTGGTGGTGTTTATTTCGGCGGTGACCCCAGCATTCCGATACTTAGAAACTGTCTGGTCAAAGGAAACTCGGCTGTCCTGGACGGCGGCGGCATCGTCTCCTACTGGCTTACTACACCAACAATCTCCAACTGTACAATTGTTAATAACCGGGCGGATGACCCAGACAATGCCAGGCACGGAAGAGGAGGCGGATTGTCCTGCTCTTATCAAAGCCAGACGATTCTTATCGACAGTATCCTTTGGAACAACACAGGTCTCAACGGCAGCCAGATCTCGATAGGCAGCGATGATGAGCCGTTCTATTTAGACAGACCTGCCACCCTTACAGTTTCGTATTGCGACATCCAGGGTGGGCGGGATCCGAAATCTGTCTATATCGAGCAGGGTCGCATCCTCAACTGGCTCGATGGTAATATTGATACCGACCCACTCTTTGTCGCGTCGCACCACAGCCTTAGTCAAACTGCGGCGGGGCAGGAGATGGACAGCCCGTGCGTTGATGCTGGAAGTAATTCGGTGGTTGCTCTTGGCCTCGAAGAGTTCACCACTCGCGCCGATGGTATCGCTGACACCGGGCAGGTCGATATAGGCTTGCACTATGCCATTGGCGAAGGTAGGTATCGGTTGATTGTAAGTACGGTCGGTGAGAACGGCACGGTTGAGCCGAGCGGCGGGCTCTTCGACAAGTTCACTGTAGTTAAACTTTGGGCGACGGTGGAGCCGGGCTATCGGGTCAAATGGGTAGGCACTGATAATGACCGTACTGATGCTCTTACTAATACGGTGACAATGGATTCGAACAAGACTATTACCGTTGAGTTTGTAAAGTACCTTGGCAAGACAGTCACTGTGCCTGGTAACTACCCGACAATTCAGGAAGCGGTTAATAATGCCAAAGAAGGCGATACGATTGTGGTTGATCCCGGCACATATTTCGGTGGTGGAGTCTCAGACCCCATTACGGGTGAAAACATGGGCATCGCACTTTTTGTGAACAAGGCTGTTACTATTACATCGAGAAATCCCGATGACCCCAACAGCGTCGCGGCGACGATTATTGATGGGTATGTAGGTACTAATGATTGGAATTACGTTGGTGTTGCATTTGCATCTAACACAGATTCCAGGACGGTCCTAAATGGTATTACGATACAGAACTGCGGTGGACACTGGGGTGACGGTGGTGACGGTGACAGAAATGCAAATCATCCTAACGGTGAGGATGGTACACCCGGTCAAGGCGCTGCAATATTAATCGATAAAGGTGCCTCCCCGATTATCAAAAACTGTATATTTAGAAACAATTTAGTTGAGGGAGGTAATGGTGGAAACGGCGCGAATGCGACTGACAGTCTAAATGCGGGCCGAGGCGGCTGGGGCGGCTGGGCACGCGGCGGCGCTATATGGTGCGGCCCAGACAGCAATCCCAAGTTTATAAACTGCATAATCGAGAACAACACAGCCCGCGGCGGCAACGCCGGTAACGGTGGTGATAGCGACGCCGGCTCAGCTAACTACGGAGGAAACTATAGCAGGTCTCGGGCAACTTATTATGACCCCAATAGTCTGGACTTCGAGTTTGTAAATGGTGATTTGTGGAAAGCCTTTAGATGGGACTTTGCACCTGACTTCGGGCAACTTTATGGTGAACCCAACCTGACCTCCTATATAGGTGACTACCGATGGTACTCCGGATATGGAGGTGGGGTGTTCTGCGATGTCGGAAGTAAAGTTACTTTTATTAACTGTGAAATCAGAGGTAACAATACTGAAGGCGGGATGAGTGGAATTGGCGGTGCGGGAGAAGCCGGCAGGAATATAGAGCCCCTGGTTTCCTATCAGGTGCCAACTTACGGGGCAGGTGTCTATTGTGCGGCTGAGTCTATGGTAACGTTCACAGATTGCACATTTGAAGATAATATTGCTTCCGGACTTCCGGCAGGAGTAACTGATCCAAATCATCGCCTTAATCCCTATAGCGGATATGGGGGCGGTGTATGTGCCGAGAGCAGCGCAGCGGTTGTGTTTGTTGACTGCAACTTTGTTGACAATCAGGCTGATTCCGGCGGTGGAATATATATTGATGATACAGATGTGACAATTATCGACTGCAATATTACGTCGAATACAGCACTTCGAGGTGGTGGGTTCATTGGTGTTGACGGCTTAATCAAAATAATAGGTACTAAGGTTACCAATAACAGGGCAATCAGCGACGTCAACGATCCCAATGATGATAATATTCTGACCGACGGTGCCGGCTTATATTGCTGGTTGGGAGGGATGAACATCCAGGATTGCAACATCAGCGGCAATATAGCTGATTTTTCCGGAGGCGGTGTGTATCTGCGCGATGTAAACAGTGTCTCATTAATCAACAATTTGATTTTAAACAATGCGGCCGGCAGAGACGGTGGTGGTGTCTCAGCCAACTGGTATACAAATTCGATTATCTCCAACTGTACGTTTGTCGGCAATGCCGCTACAGGCAGCCTCGGCGAACCCAACAACACCGGCTTCGGTGGTGGACTGTTCAATTCTTACGAGAGCAACTGCGTAATTACCAACAGCATCTTCTGGAACAATTATGGCTTGAAAGGGGACGCAATTGCGGTTGGAGGCGGTTTCGAATTTGACCAAAGATGCGCAACGCTTACCATTTCTTACAGCGGCATCAAGGATGAACGATCTGCTTTTTGGGTTGACGATGGATGTACGCTCAACTGGGGCGATGGAAACATAAATGGTGATCCACTATTCACCAAAGGACCACTTGGAGATTACTATCTCAGTCAGACTAAAGCCGGCCAGTCGCGGAACAGTCCTTATGTCGATGCCGGCAGTGATTACGCAAGCTTTATTGGTTTGTTGGGATACACAACCCGAACTGACGAAATATCCGACACAGGTCGTGTTGATATAGGCTACCATCATCCGAGAGCAGAACCATGCAGATTGTGTGACCTTGTCCTGGATGGCATTATTAACTTCCACGATTTTGCGATACTTGCTGATAGATGGCTTGGAGATGGTTGTTCACAGGCGAATAACTGGTGTCAGGGTGCAGACATTACATCAGATACGTATGTAGATATGAGGGATATAGCTTTCTTAGCCGACTGCTGGCTCGTCGAAGATACGAGTGCTCCGATACCTAACCCAAGTAGATGGGAAAGAAAGCCTAATATAGTCTCAGCAGGATCAATCAGGATGACTGCTGAGACCGCCACCGATGCATGGGGCTGGGATGTGGAATATTACTTCGAAAACATCAGTGACAGCAGCCATGACAGCGGCTGGCAGAAGAGCCCGACATATACAGACGGAGGCCTTACACCCGGTGTCCAATACGGCTACAGGGTAAGGACGCGGGATGAAATAGGCAACGAAACAAGGTGGTCGCCGGTCCGCTATGCGGGCAGAGACAGTACACCACCGGCACCTGCTCCTCACATAGAAACCATTAGTGCGGTTTCGCTGACTTCAGTTTCGATGACAGCTACGACCGCCTACGATGAAAGTGACGTGGAGTACTATTTCGAGAACACATTCGGCGACGGGCACGACAGCGGCTGGCAGGATGACCCGAATTATACAGACCCTAACCTTGACCCCAATACAGTATACTCATACAGGGTCAAAGCCAGGGACAAATCTTCTAATAGGAACGAAACCGATTGGTCGGGGACAGTTTCTGTTAGAACTTTTGTGCCTGTGGATCTGACTGCTCCAACACCGAACCCGATGGAGTGGGACCCCACTGTGGACCCGAATGGTTTTGACGGGACACCTCGTGAAATCAATAACGGCGGAGGTATTTGGGATAACTGGGCTGTGATGACAGCTACAGTGGCTACAGATGATAGTGGCGGGCTTGTTGAGTATTTCTTCGTGTGCACCACTGACTCGCGCTTCAGCAGCGGCTGGCAGGTAGATCCGATCTATACTGTCCTGTTAGGCAGAAGCGGACAAGGACACCGTTTCCGTGTCATGGCACGCGATCCGTCCCACAACGAGACCGTCTGGTCAACTGAAGAAAGGGCCGACCCATAATAAGCAAACGGTCCGCGCGCTGAGGAGCCTCTGGAGTGACTGGACATTTTCATTTGGTCTTTAAGGCCTGGTAACCGTAGTGCGCGAACAGGTGGTCAAGTATCACCATTGCTGTGTAATTCTCGGCGACAGGCCAGATACGAGCTACTATAGTAGGATCACGTCTTGTAATGGCCGCCAGCTCCTTGTTCTCCAGTGTATATTTGTCAATTGTCATCTGCGGTTTGTCGATTGTTGGTGTGGGCTTGACTGTAAGCCTGACTACGATTGGTTGGCCTGTAGAAAGGCCGCCTGTAATGCCACCGGCATTATTCGAGTCGAAAATAACTTTGCCGTCTTTGGCATGCATCTGGTCGTTATTTTCATAGCCGGTCATATCTTTGACTGCAAAGCCGGCGCCGACCTCCACGCCTTTGACAGCACCGATGCCGAGCATTTTGCCTAATTCACCATCGAGTTTGTAGAATACCGGCTCACCGAGGCCGGTTGGAACACCGGTAACGACCACTTCAACTAAGCCGCCGGCCGAATCACCTGTGGCGGAGATTTTGTTACATGCATCAACCATTGCCTGTGCGGCATCGGTGTCGGGACAGTTCAGTACCGGATGCACGCCGTATTTGTCCCGAATCGCATCGGGATCAAGTTTCGGAGCCTTACCGCGGATGTCATCGATTTCCTTTTCAATCTGAGCTAATATTCCGACTTTTTCCAGAAATCTCATATCCATATTTATACGACCTTTGGTGTAAACCTCCTGATAGAAGGGATCGAGGTCGTGCCGCATTTTTTTGTAATTGTTGGTGTATTTCAGGGCCTTGTCTGCAGGAACGTCAGGACATCGGACGCCGGCGATTTCTTTCACATAAGAAAACACTTCGATACCGCATTTCTTCAAGACTTTTTTGGCGACGCATCCGGCGGCTACGATGGTCGAGGTGTAGCGTCCGCTGAAAATGCCGGCGCCGATGGCATCATCATCCGGGCCGTACTTTTTGAAAGAAGCGTAGGATGCATGACCCGGGCGAGGTGTGCGATTCGTGTCCTGGTATTGCTTGATGTGAATGAAATGGCGATCCAGGTTGGGAATCAAAATAGCTAAAGGTGTGCCGTTGGTGTGGTTTTTGTTCCCAGCGTTTTCGATGGTATCGGCTGCGTTCAGGCCGGAGTAGATAATCGGAAGGTCAGGCTCTTTTCGCGGGCTGCTCAATTCGTCGGTGCCCGGCTTTCTAAGAAGGAGGTCGCCGTAGATTTCCTGTTCGGTCAGTAACATACCTGGAGGAACACCGTGCACAACAGAAGCCAGTCCTTCCTGGTAAGAGCCGCCGGCTACCGTTACCTGAAAACAACGTCCAATGTGACAGCCAATCATTTTAATCTCCTTGAAAAGTGAGATAAAGTGACAGCAAAGCTGTCATTCTGAGCGAAGCGAAGAATCTCTTTTTCGTTGGCCAGATCCTTCGGCTTCGCCTCAGGATGACACGTAAGTGTCACTTTATGCACTTACTAATTCCATATTTGCACTGATACCCTTCATCAATTCCACATAACTGGGAAACGTAACGCTGATTGCCTCAGCGGTATCAACGGTACATTGACCGTCTAAATTCAGGCCCGCTAAGGACAACGCCATTACGATTCGGTGGTCAGCCCAGCCGAGCAGTTCAGCCGGTTTAGGCCTGCTGCCGGCTATTATAAGGCCGTCTGGTAATTCTTCAACATCTACGTCCATTTTTTTCAGCTCTTCGGCCATACATTTGATTCGGTCGGTCTCTTTGCTGCGTGCCTGGGGAACGTTCAGCAGTTTGGTTGAGCCTTCAGCAAAAGCGGCGGTAACGGCCATAGCGGGCAGTGCATCGGGAGTTTTATTCATATCAAGCTCGGCGCCTTTAAGTGGGGCGGCTTTAACCGTTACTGAATTTGACTCAATATTAATATCAGCACCCATAGCCTTTAGGTAATCAACTACTGCTTTGTCCGGCTGACTATCTGCAAAATCCAGTCCGAACAAGGTTACTTCATCTGCGGACATAGCGGCGGCGCACAGGAAAAATGTAGCACTGGAAAAGTCAGCGGGGATTGTATCATCGAAGGCTTTGTAACTTTGATTGCCTTTGATTCTGAATTGGCACCCCCTGCTTGGTTGCGCCAAGCAACCAGGGGGTTGGTTGTCATATTTAATCTGCTGTTTATCGAGCCAATCGAGCGTCATCTGCACATAACCCGGCTCATTGAGCAGGGTAACGTCTATATCTGTATCTTTGGGTGCCAATGGTGTGCATAAAAGCAGGCTGGACAGATATTGACTGGTGGTTGCGGCGATGGAGGTTCTTCCGCCTGTTAGTTTGCCGGTTACCTCAATCGGAGCTTTGCCGTTGTTTTTAAGACTTTTACATTTCGCTCCGAGTTCACTGAGGGCGTCCAATAGCGGCCCAACAGGGCGGGTTTGAATTTGCTCATCGCCTGTGAAGGTTGTGGTCCGGCCGGGCTGGGCCAGAGCGGCCGAGCCCATTGCGATACGCAGTGTTGTGCCGGAATTGCCGACGTCGATGACTTCCGGCGGAGTGGTAATTTCACCGCCTGTACCGGTTACCTTCCAGAGCTTAGGGTCGGATATGTCAATCTTGGCGCCTAACGCTCTGTAGCAAGTCACTGCTGCCTGCGTGTCGCTTGAGTCCAATGGATTACGAATGAGACTTTCACCGGCTGCTAATGAGGCGATTGCGACGGCGCGAATAGTGTGCGACTTAGAGCCCGGAATGACGACCGTTCCTTTTAACCGTGATTTTCTAACAATCAATTTCATAGCAATCTCTTGATGAGCTAAAACCCATTCTACAAGCTACAAGCCCCGAACCATCCCCAAGCCTTCGACAAGCTCAGGCGGGGCGCTGCGCTTGAGGCTGCCACCCGGCCAAAGTAGATATTAAAGAGTACTACAATCGTATTGCGTGCTGCACTTTTATCAGAAATGGCGGAGAATTGAAAGAAGATTTTTAAGCACGGATTTCACAGATTTCACAGATTTAAGCATGGATCCATTCTCCACAGCAGCCCTGCTACGGAGCGATGAATTACACAGATTTGTTGCTTTGCAAGAGTTGCAGCTTAGGAAGTCTTTAGAGTAATAGTCAAATGACTATGACCGTTTAATACTTAGAACACGTTATTTCGATAATGCAATAGTCAAATGACTATTTTGCCAACGACTTGAATTCCTACGGAGTTACTGCCCGGTTGTAGATGCGGACATCGTCGATCAGGCCGGTCCAGAAGGTTCCGCCTTCCATAGCCTTGCCGGTGCCAATATAGAGGCCGTTATTCGAACCTTCCAAATTAGTCTGTGTGTCTTCAGCTACGGCGGCGTCATCAACGTAAAGCGTTCTGTGCGAGCCATCCCCCACGAGAGCTATCCGGTGCCAGTTGCCATCGGTGATGACTGCTTGTGACAGCATTATGGCGGCGCCCCGGCCAGATCCTTTAAGCTCCGTCATCAAGTTACCTTCCAATGTATCCGCACAGAGCCAATTCACTCCACCCCTTTGAGAGATGACAACTTGTCCTGGAGCGCCTCCTTTAACCCAGACAAATACACTGAATGGGCCATCGGCCGGGTTTAAAACAAAGTCTGTCTCGACATAATCATCAATCCCATCAAACTTCAGCGCCCCATCGACTTGACCGTCGGCAGGCTGCCAGAGCGGTTCGCCAAAGAGCGTCCCATCGTTATGCCCGCCGCTATCCTTAGCTATGCTGCCTTCTGTCTCGTCCAGTCTCCAGTGTGCTACCAAGCCAAATTCCGGAATCTCCTCCTGCCAATACTCCATTAAAAGAGCCAGGTCCTCAGAATCCACTACACCATCACCATCTGGTAGCGGAGCAATGTCCACTGACGGCTCATCCTGGCCCCAATGTTCAATGAGTATCATCAGATCCTTAATGTCCACTTTTCCATCCCGGTTAAAGTCAGGAGATGCTTTTTTCGGAATAAGTTCGACATCCAGGCGAATAGCAAAACCATCAGTCACTGTAATATTTTTCGCCGAGCGAGGCACATACCCGGGGACATTAAATATAAGATCGTAAATGCCTGGCAACAGCATCCTGTGATAGTCACCCACGTCCGGGTCGGTGAAAACAGGATGAGAATTACCTTTCACCCACACCTCGGCCCAGAGCGGCTCGCCGGATGCCCTGTCGGTAATGAGACCGCGTACACCTATATGAATTGCTTCGAGAAAGCTCAGCATCGACTCCTTATTATTTGACCATAAATTCGGGATTTGAGATGAAGGTGGTCTAAAATTGTTCGATAGTTCGATTGTCACTTCGTTGCAGCTTACATAGCGGTAGTTCCAGTCAGCCATTTCTCCTCTGACAGGATACCAGAGGGCGCTATTTATAATGCCGTCGGGAAATTGTGAACTGTTCCACATTGGCGGATTGTGCATGGAGTATCGCCTGGAGATTTCTTCATATAGAAGGTCGTCGGGCGTAGGTGTATCCACGGCACTCATCTGTTCGTTGTAACCATAAGGATAACAAACGAGCAGCGCACCGGTATGAAAACCGGCAGAGAGGACAAAACTGTTCTCAGTCGTCCAGTTCATGATGTGCTGTACTTCCGGCTGACGGTTTGTGTCGTCCAGTGGTTCGCCGGTGAATATATTCAGGCTGTTATCAGTTAGCAGCGGGAAGTTGCGGTTCAGGTCTATACCATTGGCATTCTGCCGTCGGCTTGACACAAGGCCATCCGGGTTCATCAGAGGCACTATCCAGATGGCGGTGCTGTCAACAAGGTTTGTGATGCGTTCGTCTGTGCCGTATTCCATCAAAAGCAAATCGATGAAGTACAGGCACATTTCGGTGCTCAGGTTTTCGTCGCCGTGTATTGTAGAGACATATTTGAACTCCGGCTCATCTTCCTCGTCATCGGGATTATCGCTTATGAGCACGGCCCAAAGCTCGCGTCCCTGGACCGACTGGCCGAGACGATAGAGGCGGCAAATATCAGGGTATGCCTCGGCGTAGGCGTTCAGTTCATCTGTAAGAGTGTCATAATTGTGGTAGACACCTAATGCCATGAGTTCAAAGCCTTCCGGCTGTGGTTGCCGATCGATTTCACGCAGGGGGTAGCCGGTCTGTTTGAGTCGTTCAAGCTCTTCCAAGCTCGCGTATATCGTGACAACATTACCCTGGACATTACTGATGTCGTATCCTGCTCCGGCTAGTTTGTCCAGAGCGTCACGGTTGGGAATTGTCACCTCTACTACCACAATAGTTCCCAGCCGCGGGCCCGCAGCCGTTATACCGGCTGACTCGACATTGCTATTCTCTGTTTGTCCTATAGCAGCACTCAATAAAAAAGTAACAATGAATCCAATTAGCATTAGCCTGACTTCAGAACTGTCTAACCATTTCATTTTGAACCTCTCTTTCTCGTCATAAGGGCAATAAAAGAGCCGGTGCAGAAAACAATCATCGCTGTTTAGCTGGATTAAATTGGCCGGTGAATAACCTCGTAAATATGCGGGCAGTATAACAGGCCACAGGAAAGATAGTAATGCAAAACCACGGATTCATTCTTTTTTACGCCTCCTCAAAGTTACCATAGCTTATATAATACGGAGAAGGACGTCAAGGGAAAAGTGAAAAATTCAGGTGACATTTTATAGTAGATAAATGTGCTTTTAACAGGCGAATTGAGATTGCCACGGCCTGCTCTGCAGGCCTCGCAATGACAACTATACAAATCACATGTTACAGAGTGCTAACTGAGAGGGCATGGATTCCTGCTTCTGCAGGAATGACAATCATCAATTGAGGCTGTGGCAGAACAGTAGGTTTTATTGGCAAATTAGTAAGAGCCTATTGCTACTCATTGCAGGAAGGGTCAAATAGATTTGTGCATTTGAGCCAATCATCGGCTAATATTATAAAATCCAGAATGTCAACGTAGCAGTCGCCATTCAGGTCGGCTTTGAGTTTTGTCCGGCATTGGGATATTGTAAAGGTTTCATCACTTGTGTCACTGACGAGCTTATAATCTAAGTCGCTAATACGAATCAGACACTCGTTTGAGTTGGTTAGCGGAACCGAGTCCCAATCGTACCAGCCGGTGTTTCGTGACCGGCCTATCTCCTGCCAGGTTTGACCATTGTTAAGCGAATACTCAATTATCACGTAGTCTGTTTGGGTGCCTTCGATTATTTTCCAGGTGATTGTGTATGTGTCGGCTGCTGTGAGCTTCTCGCCGCCGTTTGGTGATAGCACAATCGGTTTCGGAGTGACAGTGTAACTCCGTACTTCATTAGGCTCATATATGCCCGGAGCATCTAAGTCGTTGGTGTGGCGTTCCACCCACGTAAGAGTTACGTCAAGCTCATCAATCTTAACCAGGACATAGCCGTACTTTTCGGCATGGTGCCATTGTTCTACAATATAACCACTGTTATTGCCATCGTAGGGTGTCGACCAGGTATAGGGCGGCGCCCCGGCGGTTCCAATGACGTATTGGTGAATGTCATTGTTCGGGTTATCATCGCCGTCGTCAACGCTTGCGTGGTCGTAGAAATGGTCGTGGCCGCAAAAATATGTTCGTCCGCCAGCGTTTTTGATACTTGTCCAAAACACATCGCGCTGTGCGGGATAGTAATCGAGGCAATCGGAATGCCGAGTTCTAAAAGCCTGTTCATGGCCGGCGATGAAGATATGCGGTTTGATATTTGCCGCCAATTGGTCATCCAGCCACTCCTGGTTGACCTTATGGTGAAAATCATGCCTGATACCGGCATATTCGTCAAGCATGACAATGAAGGCATTTTTATGCGTAACAGAATACGTCATAAATTTCTCGTCTGCAGGGCCGTTGTCGGGCAGCTTCTGTTTGGGATAAGAGTTGCTGCCGAATACGTTAAGCCAGCGCAGCATGTTATTGTCATTTGGGTCGGGGCTGGTGCCGGGATGAGGATAGTGACTCCATACATCACCAAGCTCGTGATTACCCCGGCCGACATAGACGGTGATACCGGCATCGTAAACCGGTTTCATTATTTCTATCCATACTCTGAGTTGAGCTTCGAATTCACCTGTGCCGATTGCCCGGTGGCCGGAGACAAGGTCGCCGGAAAAAATAACAAAATCGACACCCTGGCTTTTAATCTCGGTAACAAGCTCACGGAGGATAAACTGATTGATTCCATTGTCGTTACCGCGGCTGTCGCAGGTGATAATAAATTTCCAGTGCTCCTGAGAAAAAGCTGTCGAAGAAAGAGCCGTTAGAAAAAGAACGGCAAGAACAAACTTCATTGGAATTGTTTTTCTGATTCCCCAATCCTCCTTAAAAAACACATTCGTTTCGGTGTTGAATGTGGTTGTCTGTTATGCGCAGGTTATTCAGGTTTATCTTCTTGTTTTGTGTACCAGTCGGCCTTGCGATTATTTTGCTCTATAAGGATATTGAAATCGTTGATGTCGATTGCGCCGTCGGCATTGATGTCGCCGAGTAGATAACTTTCCGGTGATTTTTTGCTGTTTAAGATGTTATTGAGCAGGATAGTAAAGTCTAATTCGTTAACAATACCATCGGCATTGAGATCGTACCAAAAGATACTGTCTCTGTCTTGTTTATCGCTGATGTTCCAGGCCAGGCCGTAGCGCTGAGCTATTGCTATTTCTCCTGGGTCGTCAGTATCGTTCATGGACAGAATAATTTCGTAGTTGGTATAATTGGGGTCTGCGGGGAAGTAAATGTGCTCAACATTGTCAACATTACTGTCGCTGTAATCGAGCAGATAATCGTTGCTGGAGTTATTTGGGTCAACAGCCCAGAGTTCGAGGCGGAGATTGCTGTCTCTTTCAGGGGCCGATTCAAAAGGATAGGTGCTGTTATAGTGTTTGTTCCAGGTGACTGTGGCGGTAATAAATTTATCGGCAGGTTCCGCTAAGGTGATTTTGTACACGTTCTGGAGCCTCTGGGTATTATCCAGTTGGTTTAAGTCCCAGCCGGTTGTTGGAATGTCACCGGGCTTATTTAGTCCGGCGATTAAATGGTTGTAGGCCCCGACTGCGTTTAACATACCAGCTCCCTGAATGTAGTCCAGAGGAGCGATGTGGTCGTCGTCGGTTTGGAGCAGACCCTTGTGCCAGTAGGGCAGCTTGAATGCGGAATTTAGCAAAATTGCTTTGATTACGCAATTTCCGCCTTCCGGTGAGATAGCCGGACTTAAGGTCGGGTCCTGTTTGGCTTTTTGAACGAGAAGGCCGATTGTTCCTGCGACTATCGGGGTCGAGAAGCTTGACCAGTTACCGGTTGGTTCGTAGCTGTTGGATTTGTTATCGTTTGCTGCTAAGCAATTACCGGGAGCGACGATGTCAGGTTTGCAGCGCTCATCGCCGGTCGGGCCGAAAGTCGAATGCTCCGGATAGGCCAAGGCAAAATGTTCTATATTGGTTGCAAGATCTTCGGTTTTTACCGAGTCGATTACACCAACACCGATGACGTTTGCTCCGGCACCCGGATACAGAACAGTGTCATGAGCATCGGTGCCGTTACCTATGGCGGCGACGATAATAAGGCCGTAGTGCTCGGCCAATGATTCAATACCACTTGTCCACCAGTCTTCAAATTGAATGCCGTTACCGATTGTTATAATATCCGCATCCGGTGGTGAGTGCTCGAATACATAATTGGTTAAGAAATGCCAGAATTCGTAGATATCAGCCTGTGCCTGCGGTGCTGTGCCCTGATAGTAAAATTGTCCTATTTGCGGATAAAATGCGTCGGGGTACTCGCCGAGCAGTATAGAGCAAATGGCTGTCGAATGAGGTGAAATGCCTGCGGTCGGTTGGCCCTGGTCGTGAAAGCTGAGACTACCGGCTTTGAAACAGTTATGTTCGATACCGGGTCGGTAATCGTTTTGTGGCTCATCGTCGATATATGTAATGCTGCGGCTGATAACGGCGAATTTTACGCCGTCACCTGTCAGATTAGGTTCTAATCGTCGTAAGGCGTAGATTCCGGCATATTCTAATCCCTGCGGCTGGAGAGTTTTGGTGTTCTGTGGCTCCTGGGCTCTGGCGGTAGTGCCGGCGCTTAATAATGCTGCCATGCATGTTATCAGGCTCAACACAAATATTTTTTTAGCTGTTTGTATCACTTTATAACTCCGGAGGTGGCGCAAAAAAACCAGCAGGAACAAGGTTGCTCCCCCGATAAGCCGACCTCCTTAGGACTTGTAAATAAATTATCTTCCATTTTTGGCTGGCTGCGGCTTCGGCTGGCGGTGTCAGCAAAACTCGGTCTACCAACCAGTAGGCCTGCGTTTTGCTTCATTGCCAGCCTTGTCCTCGCTCAACCAAAAACGAAACCTAATTTCTTTACCAGTCCTTAGTTTGTACATTTCTGTCCGTAAATTCTTGATACTATAATACCATAAAAAGCCATTGTTTTCAAGTAAATTATCCGGCAGGTTCCTGTAATAATGTGGTTTATAATATTAAAAGGTCGGTTTTAGAAAACTTCTCGAGAAATCTTGCCTTTATTAGTTTCAGTTGCTATACTCAGGCCAATATTCAGAATGTTTTGTTATTATTTGGTTTGCTGCCTGCACCTGTGGTTGCCTGCACAGGTTACGCAGGCACAGGTGCAATTATGAAGGTAATTTTGGATTCCGGACAAATTGAGAAGATTCTCAATGATTTGACAGGTCGCATTCTTTCTGAGACCCCGGCTGAGATGGATATTGCAGTAATCGGTATTCGCAGCAGGGGAGAGGTCCTCGCCCAGAGGTTATCGGGCCGATTGTCACGGCAGCTCGGCAAAGATGTTCCATGTGGGACTCTGGATATAACGCTTTACCGTGACGATTTGAATTCGCCGCAGAGCACGGCTCAGCCGCTGGTTCGCACCACGGAAATCGGATTCGATATAGACGATAAAATAATTATTTTGGTTGATGATGTTCTGTATACCGGCCGGTCATCTCGGGCAGCGATGGATGCCCTCATGGATTTGGGCAGACCCAGGGCGATAAGGTTGGCGGTCCTCGTTGACCGCCTCGGCAGAGAGTTACCGATACAGGCTGATTACGCCGGTTACAAAGCCGATGCTGCACCCGGAAAATTGGTGCAGGTCAGCCTTGTCGAATCGGATGGAAAAGACGAAGTAGTTATTGAATAAAGAGAAAAACTTAAACCTAAAAACTTAAAACCATAGTATAGCACAAAAGATGAAATAGGAAATCCGAAGCACGAAATTCGAAATACGAAACAAATTCAAATGACAAAAATCCAAAATTCAGAACGTTTTGGTCATTTTATAATTTGAAATTCGATATAGTTTCGGATTTCGATATTAGGATTTCGGATTTATACGAAACTATGGCGCTAAAAAGAAAAAGTAAACAATTCAAGTGGCATCACAAACATTTACTTGGGCTTCGGGAGCTTAGTGCCGAAGAGATTACTTACATTCTCGACACAGCCAAAGGTTTTGAGCAAATAAGCACCCGGTCGGTCAAAAAGGCCCCGCCGTTGCGGGGTAAGGTTGTAGTGAACTTGTTTTTTGAAGAAAGCACACGGACGCGAAACAGCTTTGCCTTGGCCGCGAATCGATTGAGCGCTGATATTATCGAATTTACCAAGAAGACCAGCTCCGTCAGTAAAGGCGAGACCCTTTTGGATACGGCCAGGAATCTGGAAGCGATGGGGATTGATATTATAGTGATTCGGCACGGTGCCGGCGGTGTGCCGAAGTTTCTGAGCAGGAATATCAACGCCTGCGTAGTCAATGCCGGCGACGGGTTCTGCGAGCATCCCACACAGGGTCTTCTGGATGTTTATACCATTCGCAAAATAAAAGGCACCCTTGAGGGCTTAAAGATAGCGATTGTCGGCGATATAGCGCACTCGCGCGTTGCCCGCAGTGATATGTGGGCGATGACAAAACTCGGCGCCGAGGTGACATTCGTCGGCCCACCAACCCTTATGCCGACACAGGTAGACCGACTGCCGGTCAAGGTAAGCTACAGCCTTGATGAGGTTATCGAGAAGGTCGATGTGATAAATATGCTTCGGATTCAGTTTGAGCGGCTCGGTGGTAATCCTTTTCCTTCGGTCCGGGAATACTCGCATTATTTCGGACTGACTGTCGAGCGTATGAAAAGGGCCAAATCCGATATTTTGGTTATGCACCCGGGCCCGATTAACAGAGGACTGGAGATGGAAAGTGAAGTAGCCGACGGCCGGAACAGTGTTATCTTAGAGCAGGTAACCAACGGCTTGGCTGTGAGAATGGCGGTGCTGTTCCTGGTCAACCAGGCAGCAGCGCAAGGGGATTGATAATTGATTATTGATAACTTATTGTTGTGTAGGAGTACCTAATGAAGTACATGGTTAAACTTGAGAAGACTGACGAAGGTTATGCCGTCTGGTGTCCCGGGTTGCCTGGATGCTGGTCCCAGGGTGCAACTGAAGAAGAGGCGCTCGAAAATATAAAGGACGCTATAGAGACATACCTTGCAACAGTCGAGGAACTGCTGAAAGATAAAACCACTCGTTCGGTTGAGGTGGCGGTGTAATTATGCCAAAACTTCCAGGTGTGTCCCACAGTTGCACTGTCAGGGCCTTTGAGAAAGCGGGCTTTTGGGTGGTCCGCGAAGGTAAGCATATATCAATGACCGAGGGCGAACGAATTATCATCATCCCTCGCGCAAATCCAATCAACGCTTTCACGATGGGTGGGATTATCAAAGATGCAGGGATGACGGTAAAGGAATTCAAGAAACTGCTCTGAGGCAACTCGAAAGGAGACAAAGATTATGGCCGCGATAGAGATAGAAAGAATGTTAACCCTTGTGCCCCAGCTATTAGAGATTCCTCACAGCAGAATGGAATTGATTATTTCAATATGAACTCTGAATTATTGATAAAAAATGGTCGGGTAATAGACCCCGCAAACGGCATCGACGAAAAATGTGATGTGCTTATCGTTGATGGAAAGATTGCAGAGGTTAGACAGAAGACAGAAGGCGGAAGTCAGAAGACAGAAGACCGCCGAACGGTTATTGATGCGTCGGGTAAATTGGTTGTGCCGGGTCTGATTGACATCCACGTTCACTTTCGAGAGCCGGGCGATGAAGAGGAAGAAACAATAGCGAGCGGCTCAGAGGCGGCGGTGGCGGCGGGCTTTACTTCAGTTGTCTGTATGCCGAATACAAATCCTGTTATAGAAAATGAAACGGATGTCGAATACATCCATAGGAAGGGCAGGCAGACCCGGAAAACTCATGTCTATACAATGGGGGCCATCACGAAAGGACTGCAGGGTGTTGAGCTTGCTGAGATGGGACTTATGGCTGAGGCCGGGGCCATTGGTTTTACCGATGACGGCAGGGGGGTGCAGGACCCGGCGGTTATGCTGCGGGCTTTGAAATATGCTGCTATGTTCGATGTGGTTATAACCCAGCATTGTCAGGATGATGGAATTGCCGGCAATGGCGTAATGAATTCCGGTTACTATTCGACGATATTGGGTCTGCCGGGATTAGACCCATTGGCTGAAGAGGCGATGCTGTGGCGCGATATTCAGCTTATCAAAAAGGCAAAGGTTCGCTATCACGCCCAGCACATATCGACGGCCGGGGCGATTGAGCTGATAAGAGTGGCGAAGAAAGATTCTCTACCGATTACCTGTGAGGTTGCACCGCATCATTTGCTTTTGACTGAAGAATGCTGCGCCGAATATGATACCAACTATAAGGTGAATCCACCTTTACGGACGGAAAAAGATATTGAGGCTCTAAAGCAGGCAATAGCCGATGGGCTGGTTGATGCTTTGGCAACGGACCACGCTCCGCACCTGCAGAGTGAAAAGGAGCTGGAGTTTTTAGCTGCTCCTTTCGGCATAGCATCTCTGGAATGTGCGTTGGGTCTTTATGTCAAGGCTCTTATTGAGCCTGGCGTTCTGGACTGGCCCGGCTTGATTAGCTTGATGACTGAAAAGCCGGCAAAGATAATCGGTGTTGACAAGGGCACACTTGGGATAGGCAAACAGGCCGACGTTACTATTATCGACCCGAACGCAGAGTATGAAATTGACGTAAACACATTCCGTTCCAAGAGCAGGAATTGTCCCTATCACGGCTGGAAAGTCAAAGGCAAGGTCGAAAAAACAATCGTCGGCGGCGAGATACGTTTTGAAGCATAACTCGATGCTCGATGCCGGATACTCGATATTCGATTTAATCAGATTGCCAATAGCGAGAATCGAGAATAAAGTTTCCGTAATAGAAGCCACAGCGGAAAACAGCAGCGATAACTGATTGGCCAATTCGCTAATTCTTCGAGCTGTTTGTGTTTGCGCTGATGATGCATGCCAGAACCGTTAGGCAGGAAATACTTTACTCTTTGATAAGATGTGGATTATAATAATTGTATGAATCGCGAAGCATTGTTAGAACAAGTGAAAAGGGCTATCCGTGAAATGGAGCCTGGTGCTGAAATCATCCTTTATGGGTCCCGTGCCCGTAAGGATTCACAAGCACAGTCAGATTGGGATTTTCTGATTTTACTTGATGCCCCTGTTAATGATGAACGTACAGACAAAATTCGACATGGCCTTTACGAAATTGAATGGGAGAGCGATGAAGTTCTCTGCTGCATTGTACGCAGCCGAGAAGAATGGAATAGTCCTCTCTGGGAGAGTATGCCGTTTCATCAAAATGTCGAGCTTGAGGGGATAGTATTATGACCAAATCAAACAACGAGCTGGTTTCATATCGTCTCCAGAGGGCGCGCGAAACACTCGCGGATGCGCGTATTCTGGCCGATGCCGGCCGTTGGAATCCGTGTGTGAATCGACTTTATTATGCTTGCTTTTATGCCGTCTCAGCTCTTCTGGTCCAAGAGGGTTTATCTTCCTCTAAACATACAGGGCTGCGAAGTCTCTTTAATCGGCATTTTGTCAAAACAAACAAGGTCCCTAAAGAAAAGGCTCGGATTTTCAACGACCTATTTGAGCGGCGTCAGGAAGGCGATTACGTGGATTTTGTGAGCTTTGAAGAATCTCAGGTTTTAGCGTGGCTCCCTGAAGCCGAAGCGTTTGTTGAAAAGATTGCCGTTCTTGTAGAGAAGGGTAAAGAATGATTTTTCCCTGTATGGTTTTTGTTTCCTCGATTTTTTCAGGCCTGACAAACCACATTCTGCTTGCGTAATATGATATACAAAATTAGGAGAATTGGGGAATGAAATATCCAAATCCGCATCACGTAGCACGGAGTCTTATGCTATATACACAATACGCATCACGCAATACAATATACGAAATACGAGATGTTTATTATTGACGGTCATAATCTGTTGTACTCAATCCAGAAAACGGACGCCTGCCGAGACGTGGCTCTGGCACGGCTGGAAGGCTCCGAGTCAATCAGCGATGTTGGATTGTGTCGGATTATCGGCAGGTATTTGAAGCTGACCGGCCAGAAGGGCGAAATTATTTTTGATGGTACCGGCCCCCGGGACAAAAGCGGATTCGATAATATAAGTAATCTGGAGGTTTTTTTTGCCGGCTTAGGTACGGATACCGACACAGTAATCGAAGATAAAATAGGTGCAAATACAGCTCCGAGAAGATTAACGATTGTCAGCAGCGACCGAAGATTGCGAAAAGCGGCCCGGGCCAGAAAAGCAATATCAGTAAAGTCAGAGGTTTTCTGGAATAATATCCAGAAGCAATTGAGTCGAAAAAAAACGACACAAGAACCTGCCGCAAAACGCCGAGGACTAAGCGACGGCGAAACCAAGCAATGGCTTGAATATTTTGGTCTTGAGCAATAACGCTTTTTTGCCGATATATATTCGGACTAAGTATTGTATTGTGAACCTTTTTGGGAGGATAAACGATTATGAACTGTCCTGCGTGCGGAAATGTGTTACAGGAAATGACCGTAGGGGGTGTGGTGGTTGATGTATGCCGGGGTGGCTGTGGCGGCATCTGGTTTGACAATTTTGAGCTCAAGAAATTTGATGAGCCGCATGAGTCTGCGGGTGGAGAACTATTAGAGATAGAGCAAGATGAGAGCATAATTGTCGACCATACAAAAAGATTGAAGTGTCCGAGTTGTGACGATGTTGTAATGATGCAGCACTTCTTCAGTGTTAAAAAGGATGTAGAGGTCGATGAATGTCCGGGCTGTGGCGGTTTTTGGCTGGATGCCGGTGAATTAGGCAAAATTCGCAGTCTTTTCAATACCGAAGAGGAAAGACACAAGGCGGCTGAAGAGTATTTCTCGGAAGTCTTTGGTGGTGAATTAGCCGCGATGGAAGCCGAAGACCAGGCTAAACTTAACAAAGTGCTGAAGATTTCAAATATGTTCCGCTTTATTTGTCCGAGCTATTACATTCCGGGAAAGCAGAATTGGGGAGCCTTTTAGTTTTCTGTAGTTAAACTGACTGGTTTGTGCTGTTCTTACGGCGAAAGCAGGAATCCAGATTATCGATGTGATTGGATTTCATATTAAGTGCGGAATGCCGATATCCACCGCGGCCGGCATTCCGACAGGTGTATCAATCCCTTAGAGTACACCTGAGAGCACAGTATAGTTGTGTCAGAATAAAACAAAATCCCTCGATAAGCTGGAGCTTTCTGTCCCAGAATCGAAGGATTTTGTTACACGAGGTCTTTTATCTTCTTAACAATTTATATTGAATCCCTGAATTCTCCGGCAAAATCATACTCTTTGTTGTCTACTATCACTTTTTTAATAGTTAATGTGGCGTTTTGTGATCTTGTTATCCGATCTGTCGAGAAGCTGACTCTGCCACTTCCGTCTGTTCGGCCGGAAACATTGCCGCTATAACCTCCACTCCAGGTTCCCTGTATGGTCGCTCCGCCGATAGGTTGTCCGGAAGTTTTATTCTGTGTAAGCGTAATCACTGCCGTTGCTGTATCCCAAGTACGGAAGGCCCGCTTCCTCGACATACCAATGTTGACGCGTATTAGTGGAGTGCTCAATTGGATGTAATTGGTCTTGGTTTCGGTATCTGTGCCGCCCATGCCTGTTGCTGTTAAACTGACTGTGTAATTACCGATGTTTCTGTGCATGTACGTGTGAGTTGGATTCAGTTCAGTTGACGTTGTTCCATCACCGAAGTTCCACAACCGGCTCTCGATATATCCAGAGGATGTGTTAGTGAATTGCACAACCAGAGGGCCGTCACCGGCTCTCGGTTTTCCTGTAAAGTTGACTACGGGTGCCGCAGGCATCGTCAGGGTAACGTAGTTCTCCATGGTTTTGGTATCCGTACCGGCTGGACCTATTACCTTCAAGGTTACAGTGTATGTACCAGGATTCTTATACGTGTGGGCCGGATTCCTCTCGGTTGATGTTTTTCCGTCCCCGAAGTTCCACAACCAGGTTGTGATACCTCCGTAATCTGCGGATTCCATCGAACCGACTAACACGCCGCCATTCTCGTGGCGGGTGATATAATGCGCCGGACAGGAGGATTTATCAATGAATTGTACGGTCATGGGCGCATCCATCTGTATCGGTTCTTTTGAAAAGTCAGCATCAGGGATTGTAGGTGTAAATCCCTGGATATAGGTGGTCTTGGTTTCGGTATCCGAGCCGTCTGGGCCTGTTACTGTCAAGCTCACGGTGTAAGAATGAGGTTCCTGAAATGTATGAACCGGATTCCTACCGATTGATGTTGTTCCGTCATCGAAATCCCATAACCAACTTGTGATATTTCCGGTGGACCGATCGGTGAATTGTACTGTCAGCGGTTCAGGACCGATTCTCGGTTCTGCCGTAAACTCCGCTGCAAGAGGCAAAGGTCCTGGTCCGGGTCCTGGTCCTGGTCCTGGTCCGGGTCCTGGTCCTGGTCCGGGGCTGGGTTTCTGTTGAAGAGCAGCAAAAGCATTTACTATTCCCCAGCCGTATTCGAGGTCCCAGCCTGCCATTCCCTTATCCTCTGCTGAGAATTCTAAAGCCTCTCTGACTCCATCGGGTGTGTTGGCAATTCCATTGGCTATGAGCAGGGCTGCAACTCCGGAGACATGCGCGGCAGCCATTGAAGTTCCCTCCATAAAGCAGTAACCCCATAATACTTCGCTGGTACCGTTTTTCTGCTGATACGTCTGCTGCAAAATCCCATCACTATAGCCATCTCCATTCTGGTCAACGTTAAGGTCACCGCCCGGAGCTACTAAATCCAGACTTAGTCCGAAGTTGGAGTAATATGTTAAAGTTTCGTCATAACGGGTGGCGCCGACAGCAATAACATAATCATCATAGGCGGCAGGGTAACACATATTCCCAGTACCATTATTACCGGCAGCGGCTATTACCGTTGCGCCGTAATTGTAAGCATAAGCTACTGCGTTCTCTAAAGTTTTTGAGGGCTCAGAACCTCCCAGCCCCAGGTTAATCACGTTCGCGCCATTGTTTGTTGCCCAGACAAGACCTTCTGCAATATCAGCATAAGTTCCAGCCCCACTGCTGTTCAATACCTTCACAGGCATCAAGGAGGCATTATAAGCTATACCGGCTACTCCGATTTCGTTATAAGTACTTTGAGCGATAATACCTGCTATATGAGTTCCGTGCCCGGGATTTGAATCATCATCAGGGTATTGATCTCGGTTAACAAAGTCATAACCAGGCACAAAGTCCGTTTCAGCTAAATCCGGAGCTTTCCCGTAGAACCTTGTGAGCCCTGTGGGATCTTGTTCGTAGCGAGAATTAGCGGTGACACCCGTGTCAAGAATTGCCACGATTACTCCTGAGCCGGTAGAGAGACTCCAGGCTGATTGCATTTGAATACCGCCGTGGGTAGGATTATATAGATGCCACTGGTGGAAATATAGCTCATCATTTGGGCGCGCCGTGGCAGAAGCAATGTAGTTTGCTTCAGCATACTCGACGCTGGCATTTGCCTGATAAATATCAACCATTTCGTCGATTGTGGTATCGCTTGGAATCCTTAATATTCTGAAACCGGCGGTCGAACTGGTGTAGATAGTATAAGCGCCATGAACTGCATTTAAAGCGGCTATCTCCTGCTCCGAAACGTTGGCGTTGAATTTGACGATGATCTCACCCGGAACATACTTCTGGCCCACTTTGGGCAGACCCTCTTCAAAAATTTGGTCCCTGGCTAAACTGTTCTGATTAAAGACTGAAACAAGCAAAAGTAGGACTAGCGCACTTGAGCATAGCTTTTTCATCGCTCACTCCTCCCAAAAAAGAATTTTTCTTAACAATCTTATATAGAAATACCGCAATGTCTTCTTAAAGAATATTATAGCCGAATTTCTCGAATAAAGCAAGAGAATTTTATAAAAATTGTCGGTCGAACAATTTTCGAGGGTGTTTGCCGGCCCCCATTTTTGGACAAATTGCAAAGCGGACCTTATTTGTGTGATTCTCATTAAATCTTGCCGGAATTTTATATTGCTTAATTCAGCGGAAAGGTATATAAGGGTGTTTTTCGGGTGTGCCAAGTACTGGTCAGAGACCGATATTATTTATTTTCTTTTACCTGTACACGGCAGATTACCGGGCTGTGTGGCAAGCCCCGTAGGGTGCTTAGATAACCTGCTGAGAGGGGCGTTATTGAGCTAACTTGCTTTATGGTTTTTACGTTACAGAAATGGAGAATCTATGAAGAAACGCAAAATGGTTACGATTGACGGTAATACGGCGGCCGCATACGTGGCCCACGCTACGAACGAAGTTATTGCAATATACCCGATTACACCGAGCTCATCTATGGGCGAAATGGCTGATGCCAAGACAGCCAAAGGCCAGCCCAATATCTGGGGAACAGTTCCTTCGGTTACGGAGATGCAGTCGGAAGCCGGTGCGGCAGGAGCTGTGCACGGGGCGTTGGCGACCGGTGCTTTAACGACGACTTTCACCGCCTCACAGGGACTTTTGCTGATGATTCCCAATATGTATAAAATTGCCGGCGAACTGCTGCCTACCGTCTTCCACATTTCAGCTCGTTCGTTGGCTTGTCAGGCACTTTCAATATTCGGCGACCATTCTGATGTGATGACCTGTCGCGAGACAGGCTTTGCGATGCTCTGTTCGGGCAGCGTTCAGGAGGTTATGGATTTAGCGCTTATTGTTCAACAGGCCACTCTGGCCTCGCAGGTACCTTTCCTGCATTTCTTTGACGGTTTTAGAACCAGTCATGAGGTTCAGAAGGTTGAGGAATTAACACTCGATGATATGCGGGCGATGATTGATGACGAGCTGGTTGCCCGGCATAAGGCCAGCGCACTTACGCCGGACAGGCCGATGATTTCCGGCACCGCACAAAATCCGGATGTGTACTTCCAGGGCAGAGAGACGGTGAACAAATATTATTTAGCTGGGCCGCAGATTGTTCAGGATACAATGGATAAGTTCGCAAAGCTGGTCGGAAGGCAATATCGTTTGTTCGATTATGCCGGTGCGGCGGATGCCGAGAAGGTTATTATTATGATGGGCTCAGGTGCTGAAACCGCTCATGAGACGGCTGAGTTCCTGGCCTCTAAGGGTGAAAAAGTGGGGGTGGTAAAGGTCCGACTCTACAGGCCGTTCAGTACCGAGCATTTTATTGCTGTTTTGCCAAAAACCGTGAAAAAAATTGCTGTATTAGACAGAACAAAAGAGCCCGGCTCACTTGGCGAGCCGTTATATCTGGATATTCGCACTTCTATCGGTGAGGCTATGTATGCAGGTAAAACGGCTTTCAAGAAATATCCGCTTGTTGTCGGCGGACGATACGGGCTTGGCTCAAAGGACTTTACACCTGCTATGGTCAAGGCCGTTTTTGATAATCTCGATGCTGCAAAACCCAAAAGTGGTTTTACAGTGGGTATCATTGACGATGTAACGAATACCAGCCTGGAAGTTGACGAATCTTTTGATATTGCCGGTAAAAAACTTTTATCCGGGATGTTTTTCGGGCTTGGCGCAGATGGTACTGTGGGTGCGAACAAAAACTCTATAAAGATTATCGGTGAGCTAACGGATAATTACGCCCAGGCCTACTTTGTGTACGATTCCAGAAAGGCCGGTGCAATGACCACCTCACACCTGCGGTTTGGCGAGCAGCCTATCCAAAGGCCTTACCTTGTAGGTAAAGCTGATTTTGTTGCGTGTCATAATCCGAGTTTTCTGGAAAAATATGATATGCTTTCCGCTGCGCGTCAAGGGGGCACTTTCTTGCTGACAAGCAGCCACGACAAAGACGAGGTCTGGGACACTTTGCCGCAGGAGGTGCAGAAACAGATAATCGACAAGAAGCTGAAGTTCTATGTTATCGATGCGATTCAACTTGCTTCCGAGCTTGGCTTGGGAGCTCGAATCAACGTGATTATGCAGACCGCCTTTTTCAAAATCAGCAATGTTATTCAGCTCGATACGGCTGTCAAAGCTATTAAAGATGCTGTCCAGAAGACTTACGGCAAGAAGGGCCAAAAGGTTGTTGAGATGAATTATGCAGCCGTTGACGGTGCCCTTGATAAGATATATGAGGTTAAGGTGCCGGACAAGGTAACCAGCAAGATACGGATGCGGTCGCCTGTTCCGGATGATGCCCCTGATTTTGTCAAAGAGGTTACCGCGGAACTTATAGCATTTCGCGGGGATAAGGTCCCTGTGAGCAAGATGCCGGCTGACGGCAAGTTTCCGAGCGGCACAACAAAATTTGAAAAACGCAACATTGCCGTCAATATTCCACTATGGGAGCCCGATGTTTGCATTCAGTGCGGCACGTGCTCCTTGGTTTGCCCTCACGCGGCTATAAGAATTAAGGCTTACGATGCGAAGTATCTCAAAGATGCCCCGTCGACATTCAAGAGTGCCGATGCCAAAGGCAAGGACTTTGCCGGTTTGAAATTTACGGTCCAGGTGGCTCCGGAAGATTGCACTGGTTGTGGCAACTGTGTTGTGGCCTGTCCCGCCCAGGAAAAGGACAAGGACAAGAAGCCCACAGGCCGAAAGGCAATCAATATGACATTGCAGGAACCTCTGCGTGCTACCGAAAGTGAAAATTATAAATATTTTCTGGCGATTCCGAATACCGACCGTAGTCTCTTCAAAGCCGCTTCTGTTAAAGGCAGTCAGCTGATTGAGCCTTTATTCGAATACTCCGGTGCCTGTGCCGGTTGTGGAGAGACGGCTTATGTCAAGCTCCTGACACAATTATTCGGAGACAGGGCGTATATTGGAAATGCAACCGGCTGCTCGTCGATTTACGGCGGCAATCTGCCTACGACGCCTTATACAAAGAGGTCGGACGGCAGGGGGCCGACATGGAGTAACAGCTTGTTTGAGGATTGCGCCGAGTTTGCGATGGGTATGCGGCTGACGGTTGACAAGTTCAAAGAACGTGCTATTATGCTTTTAGATAAGGTGGTCGAAAACAAGTGTGTCGATTCGAAACTGGCGGAGGAAATCCGAACGACCACATTGGCTGATGACCCGGCGCAGGATGCTATTGAACAGCAGCGAGCTCGAGTGGATAAACTCAAGGCACAATGCAAGAAAAGCGATTGCCAGGAATGTAAGCAGTTATTAAGCGTCGCGGATTATCTTGTACGCAAATCAGTTTGGGGCCTTGGCGGTGACGGATGGGCTTATGATATCGGATATGGCGGACTGGACCATGTGCTGGCCAGCGGAGCCAATGTTAATTTGCTTGTTTTGGATACGGAGGTGTATTCGAATACCGGCGGGCAAATGTCCAAGTCTACGCCAAGGGCGGCGGTAGCCCAATTTGCAGCAGGTGGAAAGCCGATGCCCAAGAAAGACCTCGGACTTCTGGCTATGACCTATGGGAATATTTACGTTGCCAAGGTGGCAATGGGCGCAAATACCAATCAGGCGGTCAAGGCCTTTGTCGAGGCTGAAGCTTATCCGGGGCCTTCGCTTATAATTGCTTATGCCCACTGTATCGCCCACGGCATTAATATGACGGCGGGCTATCTGGAGCAGAAGAAGGCCGTTGCCTGTGGTCATTGGCCGTTGTACAGGTTCAATCCACAGCTTAAAGAACAGGGTAAGAATCCACTACAGCTTGATTCGAAGGCTCCTACGATTGATTTCGAAGAGTATGCTTATGGTGAAAATCGTTTTCGCACTCTAAAGCAATCCAATCCTGAAGTTGCGGCGGCGTTAATTAAACTTGCCAGCAGTGACGCCACTCAAAGGTATGCTTTGATGGAGCAGCTTGCAAATTTGAAGTGCGATGAGAAAAATGAGGCGTAAAATCTGAATCCAAAATAGAAAATAGGAGGCTAAGATGAGAACTCAGAAGTCGGAAGTCAGAAGTCAGAAGTCGGAAATCAGAAATCAGAAGTCAGAAGTCAGAAGTCAGATTATCTGTCCTCTGTCCTCTGTCTTCTGCCCTCTGTCCTCTGTTCTTATGTTGGTTCTTGTGGCCGCTTTCATCTTCGCAGGGTGTCAGCGGAAACAGGAGGAAGATGTAGTAAAGGTGTTAGTTTCCGGGCCGAACCTTGAAGCGATTTCTGTTCCGCCTGATTATGTGGTTCGAGCGATTGAAGCAGCCGGCGGATGGAACGCCTGGACGGGAAACAGAGAGCTGCAGCTTGATTGTGTAGTTACTTTTTATCAGCCTGATGGCAGTTTCCACCTGACTGAACAGCATCACGTGGTTTATCCCTGGTCGAATTCTATCCAGATTTCAGCCCGGGAGCCGCAGGGCAGGTTTGTCTGGAAGTTATCGAATGGGAAATTCGATGTATTACAGGATGGAGGGCAAAGTGATGCTTTGCCGGTTGTAATCGGCAGTAGCCATTATGCGGAAATGATATTGAGTATTATAACGATACCGGCACGTTTTTTAGATGAGTCGGCTGAGTTTTCAAAAGAGACCACTGAGCTCAAAATCCAGGGACAATGGTATTACCCGATTACCAGGCGAAGCAGACCGGTTGTCGGAGCCGAACTCGAACCGGCCCGTCCTTTGTCTAAAGCGGTTTTCTATCAGGACAGGGACAACTCATTAGTCGATATGATTTTGTTTGACTATATGAGTGGAGATGAATTTTTTGCGGTCCGCGGTTATGACTATACTGAAGTTGAAAAAGAGGGCGTTCGTGTTCCTGTCGGGATAGAGATATTTACGGCCGATGCCGGCGGCAATTTGCAAGAGCGCTTGGTTAAAATAGATTATCACGCCCTGAAGCGTGCTAAATAAAATAAGAGAAGGTCGGGTTGTTCAGGTTCGGCCCGACCTTCTTTCTCATCTCGCTCATAGTGCCGAAATTCTCGTTTCTCAATCACTGACCCTTGAATTTAATCTCAGGCATATCTCTGCCAAGCTGTTTATAAGTTGCTTGGAGTAGTTTTAAGAATTCCGCTGGCCTCATCGACTCAGAGTGACCATCCAAAAACGCAGCACAAATCCCATCACTGCAAAACGCGGGGTTTTCATAGGCAATAATAATCTTCCACGGTTCCTGAATTCCCCTGTTCAGCCCGGCGATGTAGATGTAGCTGGGTCCGTCAAAATCCTTCGGCTTACGCGGTGATTCAAGGATTTTTGGGTTGCGATGGTAAGGATATAATTGCTGTAAATCGGGGGCAAACTTGCCGTCGTGTTCATCTGCGTATAGAAGGCAGGCCAGTGCTATCTGTTTTAAGTTGTTAAGAGAGAGGGCTCGCTTGTCTTGCTCAGGGGCTTTAGCCATAGCCTCCTTCTGTTGCTGTTGCATCATTTGAAAGACCCCCACAATTTCCATCAAATGCTCTTTTGGCAGCGCAATATCCACAGCCATTTTTCCATTGCCGACCTTACCTGCAAATACGATATTGCTCTTGGTGGGAATATCCATTTGTAGCATTGGCATCGGCATAGGCATGATTGCTCCAACCATCTTGAACAATCGCAGAAAATTATATGTCACCACGAAATCAGCTTTATCCGCTTCCGGCAGTAACGTCAAAGCTGCCTTCATTTCATCGCCAATTTGTTTTGGGCCGCCGGCTTTTACCTGGTCAATCAGCTCGCGTATCGCCAAGTTTGCATTGCTGCCGATGGTACAAACCCACAGCCCATCAACCATACCCCATCGGTAATCAAACCCGCCGCCGTACATAACATTTATCAATTGTCCCTGCGGTGAGTTGGCATCCGTTGATTTCATCGTGAACTTCGCCGAATCTATTGAGACGTCTTTGTAAAGGTCAACGCCCCGCTGTATCGTAAAGCTGGTTTCTATTCCCATGTCCTTATAAAAATCCATAATACCGCTGGTTTTCATTATCTCTATGGCTTCATCGATGACCTGGTTGAATTTTTTCTTGTCCTTGACCGCTATAACATAATTAGCTACAAAGGGCGGCTTAGTCTTGGAATCTATCGAAAACGAGCCCACTATCGGCCCATCAAGGTTGTCAGACATATTTTCCACAAGGGCCTTAAATTTTGCAGTGTCCTCAGCTTTTATACTGTCGCCGGCCATGGCCTCAAGCAGGTCGATACCGATGAGGTTGAGTTTTTTCCATGATGGACTGTCCATTTTGCCTGCGAAATTCATCATCGCCCCATCTTCCAGATACCCTAAAAGCTTGTTCTTTTGATTCGCTGAGGTATCTGCGACAAACATATTTGCCATATCCGTCCCGGGGACAGCGGAGATGGTTTTGGTGATATTCAAAACATTGGGTTTTGGGTTGATTGCTATACTCAGGTATTGTGTTTCTTTCATCAACGTCTCAAGAATGCTGGCATACATATTCATTATATTATCTATGTTCATCATAGGTGGTGTGTTCGGGTCTTTGGATTTGATGTTTTTCATGTTTGTTTTGAACTCTTCAATTTTGCCAGACACTACGTTCCCGAAAGTCTTGGAGGCCTGTTGCACATTACCGTATGCCCAGATTGGTTCGGTCGTAGCCAGTTTCGCCTCAGCAGCATCGAGGGCACTTGCGAGTCCCGCTGCTTTGGCGGCTGAAATCGCTTTTGCCATTACGAGAAGCTTGTCATAATCATTGGCCCAGCTTATAAGTGCATAATTGCCGGCCTGCGTGAGCAGCATTATGGGTGTCCCGTTGTTTGTGATTTTTGAAACGCCTTTCTCATCCGGCTGACCACAATTGGGATTATCGCTGATAAGCTGTCTATAATCTGTAACGGGAACAAGTCCGCCAATGAACAGCTCTGAAGTTGGACTGGTTTGTGTCGGTTCGCCGGGTGGAATTGCGCCAAAAATCACAAGACTACCATTCATATTTACGCCATTTAGCTCCGGGCTGCCTAACACGTTGGCTAATTGCATCCGAGCCAGTATCGCCAGCCCCATAGGCATAGGCGAGACGCCGACTAAGAACTGGTCTATTTGACTTAAAGTATATTCAAAATGATTCACCCGTATGCAAAACAGACTCTCGGCTGGTATCATCTTCAACAGTTGGTCATCTGCGGGCGTTGCCGAACTTTGCGCCTGCAGTCCTGTGGTAAGAAAAAGCAGAACCAATAATCCTATTGAAGCAGCATTTCTCAAACATCTTGAATTAAACATTTTTACGCCTCCATAAGTTAACGCCGGTAAATTAGTTTCTTACAAATCTTAGACTGTGCCTTACAATTTATATAACGCTTATTCTATCGGAAAATTACAAAAATAATTAACAAAATTAAAAATTAATAACTGTAGATTACGACAACACCAGCGATATGTTAGCACAGGATACTTTCCTGACGATAAGACCGAACCTGAAAAGCTCATCCCGCGCCAATTAGGCGTGGGACAAAGCTCAATTGGTGCGTGACACAATTTTTATCGGTGTTCACAAAAATTTTCTATCGGAACGGTCTTATTGTCTATATTGGTATTGCAGGAATTATCGGCCCCGAATAAGGAGGCGGCTATGAACAAACTTTGCATTCTTAGGATGGAAATGAATTATTAGGGATTTTTTTATAAGTGAGCAGCATGCCGATGCTTGTGTCATAGAATTATTTGGTTTCATAAGTGCTTTAGGAACTTATAGTTGTGAAAAGCATAGCACCAAAGTCTTCTCGTGAAGTTTTTGTTTTATCGTGCTTAAGTCATAGGAAATTAGTGTTTTTGGAGATATATGAATACGGCCTGTAATTTCCATATCTACCTTTGGTAGATTGCCTTTACAAGAGTTAAAAAAAGTTAAGCGAGCAAGGCATTAAACCGATAAATTTCATCGAGTTAAGGTGTGTTTTTTGCGGTTTAGGGGCTTAGGACAGAGAAAAGCTCGATATTTTTGGAAGTTTGCTGCTATGGACAGAAGTCAGAGGACAGAGGACAGAAGTCAGAGGACAGAGGACAAAAGTCAGACTTCTGACTTCCGACTTCCGACTTCTGTCTTCTGCATTCTACTTTTTTTGTCACTTTCATCCGGTTGTGGCAATAAATTTTTTGACCCAACACAGGTAGGCAGATTCCGTCCTGTTCCTGCAGTAAATGTAATATTGGATTCGCTGGGAGTGGCTGAGGAGGCGCCGGTGGCCTGGGAGGATGCCGAAGAGCCGCGGGCCATAGATACTGTAGCGATGGAGTCTGATTATGTGTTCAGGGCAGGTGATATTATCAGTGTAGCAATTTTCGAACTACTTCAAGATGGTATTCAATTTGTAAATAATTATGTTGTTACCGAAACCGGCAGGATATCCATACCGGAGGTCGGCATAGTAAAAGCGGCGGGATTGACAGAAACACAACTTGAAGAACAGATAAAGCAAATTCTTTCTCCGAGCATATTGAAGAACCCGTCGGTTATCGTCACTTTAGCCGGCTCCCAGCAGCGTGCGTTTTCGATATTAGGTGACGGTGTGCCTCTTCCGGGCAGGTACTCTATTCCAAGATATGATTTCAGGCTGACCGATGCGCTTGCGACGGCAGGTGGACCAAGACAGTTTAATGTAAGCTATATTTACGTTTCACGCTTTGTTGGGGACAAAAGGAAGAAAGGATATGAGCCGTTTGAACAAGGATTTGATGAGCTTGAGCTGGAGGTAATTGAGCCTGAGACTACCAGGACATCGCGCAATATACAGCCCCGGCGCGCCGGGGTCCCACCTCGTGCAGAATATCAATGGCCTGAAAGTAAAGTGGTTATATCTTCGTCTGAGATGGTAACGGATTGGGAATCGGCTGGAATGCCGAAAGCTTTTGAATGGCCGAGCAATCGCACACCCAGCCGGATAAATACCCAAGGTATAAGGGAATCATCCACTATGTTGGCTGCTCCGGAGACGACGGATGAGCCGATAGGTGTCAAAGACATATTGAAAACATTGGATGAGCGCTCTCGTCGTGAAAAAAAGTGGTTAAATGAGCGAATAAATGTCGAAAACGCACTGGAGACGTTCAGGGGGCTGGTTCGTATCGAAGAGAGAGTAGATGAGCGAATAAATCATCGGGATACACCATCATCGTCACCCGTACCGGTTGCGCCGAAGCCGATGAATGAGCCGTTGGATAGAGAGGAATCTGGGCGTATTAAGTGGATTTTCCAGAACGGCAAGTGGATTTCTGTTCCTGATCAAACCGGCTCACCGAAGCCGACAGAAGAAAAAGAACAAACAGGTCATATTGAGTGGATTTTCCGGAACGGCAAATGGGTTCCTGTTCAAGTCGGTACGCCACAGCCGCCAACACCGATAGAGCCGGTAAGACCGGATATTAAAATTGAACCTGGAGAGAAACCGTTTGGTCCGTTCGAAGAGCAGGCGCCGGCGGGTTTGGAACGTGAGCCCGGTGCCGGGTCGCGTCTTATAAGGATTCCGGCCGACAAGCTGCTTGCAGGTGACACCCGATATAATATCGTGATAAAGCCCGGCGATACTATTCATGTTCCTGTTGATATTGTTGGCGAATTTTGCATAATGGGCAATGTCAACCGTACTGGGTACATTCCTATTACGGGCCGACCAATGACTTTGAAGATGGCTATCGCTGCTGCGGGCGGGTTGGGACCTTTGGCCTGGCCGAGGCGCTGTGAAGTGGTACGAAGGATCGGCAGGAAGAAAGAAGAAATGGTAATGGTGGATTTGGATAAGATCACCAGCGGTGAGCAGCCGGACTTCTTTATAAAGCCGAATGATTTAATCAATGTCGGCACACACCCAACCTCCAGATGGCGCGCAATTCTGCGAAATGCTTTCAGGGCCACTTACGGGTTTGGTTTTGTTTATGACCGTAATTTTGCAGATAGAGATTTCGGCACTCGCAGGCCTGTCCCCAGTTGGTTCTAATAAAGGTGTAGAGCGAAAAACGCAGAACGGTGTAACTCCACAGTTCTGCTTTTTGCTTTTTAGCTGTTAGTTTACACTATGGTGGACAAAATCACCTCTTCTATCGCAGAGAGACCTGATTTCGCAAAGAGTTGCAAGATGGGAACCCAAACACAACAAATAAGTACTCCGCATCAAAAACAACAGTGGCGCGAGTTCGGGCTGCATAATTACATTAAGATATTGATAATAGGAACACTGTTTTGCTATCTTTTTCACATTGAGATTCAGACAATCGTGCACAGATGGCTCACTGATAGCAGCTGGTCGCACGGTTTTCTCATCCCGATATTCAGTTTATACTTCATCAACCAGCACAAGAAAGAAATACTTTACTCCGCTCAGAATGACGAGTTGAAGCCAAATTATCTCGGCTTTTTTTTTCTGATTTGCGGGATTTTATTCTATCCTTTTAACATCGTTCAACTCCAATACGGATACCTAAGGCCCATTGGCATGATAGCGACACTTGGCGCGATCGTATTGTTTTTGGGCGGGTGGCGTTTGGTTAAATATACATGGCTTCCGATTGCCTTTTTGATTTTTGCCGTGCCGCTCCCTAGCAGGTACTATGTTAGTCTGACTATGCCGATGCGGCATCTTGCTGCTTCTGTAGCAACTGCATTGCTTAATTTAGTCAACGGAATGGAAGCTACTGTCAGCGGTGTGGTGATAGACGTGATTTATAAAGGTCAACGGCTGGAGCCTTCGCTTAATGTGGCCGAGGCCTGCAGTGGAATGCACCTGCTGATGGCCTTTTTGGCTTTGGGCGTTGCTATGGCCTATTTGCACTATCGGCCCGTATGGCAGCGACTTGTCCTGTTGGTCAGCACGATACCCATCGCGATATTCTGCAATATTGTGCGAGTTACAGTTACCGGTTTTATTTATGTGTTGATACATCCAAAGTACACTCAGGGCATCTATCATGACACGCTTGGATTAGCGATGCTGCCGTTGGCATTTGGCTTATATGGTTTTCTTGCATGGTTTATGTCGAGTTTGTTTATTGAAGAGGCCGATGTAGTTACCGAGGATATTGTGGTTCGCAGGCACTCGTCTCGGCGAAGGCCGAAGCCGCAGCAGGATGATACTTGATGTGAAAACACAGATTACACAGGCTAAAAAAGATTAAAACAGATTATGAGATACAATATACGAGTTTATTTACAGCCGGCCTTTTTGATATGTGCAGCGGTGCTTGCAACGGCTGGGGGCGGCATGTCGATAGCTATACAAAGCTTCGGCGTGTATTTAAATAAGGAACCACTGCCGTTGAAGAAATCTTTGGACCTTTTGGACGAAAATGATTTAGCTTCTTACAAAGTAATATCAAAACTCAAAATAGAGAATGAGGAAATAGTCAAAGCATTAGGGACCCAGGATTACATTCAGTGGATTCTGGAAGACACCGATGCGGCAGCTAATAGTGCTGTTGAGAAATATATGTTGTTTATTACTTATTACCAGCTTCCTGACAGGGTGCCGCACGTGCCGGAAGAATGTTATGCGGGCGGAGGCTTTCAGAGACTGGCATCCGATAGTGTAACCTTGGAAATAAACAACAATGCCGGGTTTGATAAAAAAATCCGGGGAAAACATCTTGTCTTTGGCAGTACAAAAGCAAATCTCGGCACCAGGGGTGGAAAATTCCCGGTTTTGTATTTATTTAAGGTCAATGAAGATTATGCGGCTTCCAGAGAGGAAGCTCGAATAGCTTTGAATAAGAACCTTTTCCGCAAATCTTCGTATTTTTGCAAGGTTGAGCTGGTTTTTAACCAGACGTTGATTACACCCAACAAAGAGCAGGCAGTTAAAGCGGGCGAAAAGCTCCTGGCAGTGATTTTGCCTATTTTAGAAACACAGCACTGGCCCGACTGGGAAAAGTAAAGCGCTCGTCTCGGCGAAGACCGAAGCCGTAGCAGGATGATATGTTAAGGAAAATCCAAAATACAGAATATCCAATACGAGGTTAATTTATGTCAAACAGGAGGTTAAACAAAAAAGTTGCACTGATAGGCTCGGTGATTTTTGTGGTTCTTGCCTTGGTGGCTATTTTGGCGATTCTGCATTTGAGTAGAGACCCGGGAGAATATATCAAAGACGCCGAGGCCGCCCTAACAGCAGCACGTCAGGCAACGGATGAACAAATAAAACAACAAAACTATGACAGGGCCCAAAGCAGTTTTCGCAGTGCATATGTGAGTGCAAAGACCAACCCGCTCAGAGAAGAGATACTTTTCAAAATGGTGGATATGTACCTCGAAATTAAGGAATGGCCCTTTGCATTAGGATGCTGGGACGAAATAATAAGGATAGACCCGAACAATGTGAAAGCTCGATACGGCCGGTTGAAGTACCTTTACATAATGGCTGACAGCAGTGTACGTCTAATGTCTGTTGGCAATGCGGGTCGAATTTGGCAAGAGGTGCACAAGCAGGCGTCAGAATTTTTGAAAGTGGCAGAGAATGCAGACCTGCTTATGGAAAATACGGCCGGATGGGATGTCTTCGAGACAGAACAGAAAGAGACTGTTCAGCAGTCCTTAGGGCCGTATTTATATCTGGTCAGCGGCAGAGCCGTTCTTGAAATGGCATCTTTGGGGGCAGTAACTAACAGGGACGAATCGCTTGCTCAGGCAGTCGATGATTTGAAGAAGGTCCAGGAGCTTGAGCCAAATAATATCGATGCATATTGGTATTTGGCGAGGGCGGCTGTCACAAAAGGGGAACTTTTTGCTTCACGCGGTAACCTTGAAGAAAGAGACAATGCTATAAAGGAGGCAACGGCGCTTTTGGAGCAGGCAGTTCAGATTGCAGGGACAGAGCCAAAGGCACACATTAATATTCTGGCACTGAAGCTTATGCTTGCTAAAAGCAGCGGCCCTGAGCTGGTGACTGAGCGGATTCGCGCACTCGAACCGGAGTATTTGTCGCTTGTGCGCAACTTTGGCTCCAGTGCAGAGGCATTTGCTGCAATTTCTCAATTCTATTCGGTCTATTCGGCCTATTCAGGTCCTCGGCTGGTACCCGAAAATCTTGATAAGGCTATTGAAGCTATTGAACAGGCGTTTAGATTGGACGGGAATAATGTAGCTTATGCAGTAAATGCGGCTAATTTGCACTATCGCAGGTTTGCTATTTACAGGCAGAAACAGCAGGTAGAAAAAGCAATAGAAACAGCAAAGAACGCACTGACTTTACCGGATGCGCAGGATGCACCCGGTCCACGACATCAGGCTAAGATAAATAACAGATTTATTCTGTATGCTTTTCTCGCGAATTGCTACATCGAGCAGATACTTGAGCCTTGTGAGCCGCAGAGCCAGGCGCAAACCGACCTTTTGCTGACAGGTGCTGAGCAGGCTGTGCACGAAATCGAGCAGATTTCCGGCAGTGGTGAAGAGCCGCTGGTTATTAAGTGGAGAGGAATGCTTGAGCTTGCAAAGGGCAATAGAGAAGACGCCATCAGAAAGTTATATGAAGCTTACGAAAAACTTAAAGCACTTAAACCACCTGAACCACCCTGGCCCAGTGAACCACAATTTGCGCAGCTTTCGTACACTCTCGCGAAGATTTTTAAGGACACTTATGAAGTTGGGGCGGTCAGAGAATTTCTGATAAGTGCGCTCAATTCAGGAATTGGTCAGACCAAGCCTGAAGCGCATTTGGATTATATTGATGTTATTTTGGAGTTCAATCAGTGGTCGGACGCCATACAGACCATAAATGCTTTTGAAGAGTATTTCGGTCCAAATGAGAGAAGCCGGGAGCTTCGCATCAAGACTTATATTGGCGCAAAGCAGTTTGATGACGCTGAAAAGGAATTGGCAAACAGACCTGAGGATGACCCTAATACAATTAAGCTCAGGCTGGTTCTGGCACAGGCCAGGATTCGGCAAATTCAACTGACTATGGCGCAAAAGGAAATACGGGAGAGTCCCGGCCTTATTCTGGAGCAAACCGGACCCGAAGAAAAAGAGCCTGTAGAATTGACAGCCGATATCCAGCTCATGACAGAAGAATTGAAAAGCTACTTGCAGCTTGAAGCAGAACTGCTGGGAAAACTCCTGCTGATAGAGCCAAATTCTGTTGACCAAGCTTTTGTCATTGGTGTTTGCAGAAATTACATATCGCAAGGCCAGGCGAGCCGGGCTGAAAGTTTAGTCAGTACGTTTTTGCAATATTTTCCGGATAATGCGGCGGTGCTGGTTTATAAGCAGATACTCTCTGAACCTGACCCGGCAAAGATTTCGCAACAAAGGCGAAAGGAAATAGAAGAGCAGGTGCTTTCGAGTGTCGCTGACCCGATTCGCCGCGCCACGCAGCTTGGAATATTTTATCGAGGGTACAACGAACTGGAAAAAGCAACTCGCCAGTTAAACATGGCCATTGAAATAGGAACTTCGCAACAGCGTGTATCAGAGGGCCCGGCTTTTGAGCAAATTAAATTTGCTGCAAGCCATCTTTTGGATATAGCACTTGCGACGAAAGACTGGGAGCTGGCAGAAAAAATCACGGAGACGACCCGCCGTGAAAACCTCGATAATTGTCAGGGCCTGATTTTTGCAACCCGCCTGTCTATGGCTAAAGGTGAGTTCGAAGATGCATTGGCAAAAATCGACGAATGTTTGAAACAAAGGCCTGTATTTTCGTACGCTTATATGCTCAGAAGCGATATAAATGCTTCTCTTGGAAACGAGCATGCATCTATGGAGGACATTCGAAAAGCCGCATCTTTGAATCCTCTCGATGGAATCGTTGCAAAAGCATCGGCGAACGTGTTATACCGTCGAAATCAAAAGCTCGGTGATATTGTCTCTTCGGCCCAGATAGTCGAGGTCAGGACTGCTTTGGAAAGAGCAATCGCACTGAATCCCGGTGATTTGGCGTTACTTGGCCTGTATGCTGAGTATATAGCCCCAACAGAGCCGTTGAGGGCGGTCGCAATTCGCCAGGACCTGCAAAGGGCCGCCCCTAATATGGACAATGCTTTACTGCTCGGGCAACTGGCAACAGATGTGGCTGTGAAAGAAACCAATCCGCAGCTTAAGGAAGCGCTGTTTGGTATTGCTGTTTCTGCTTTCGAGCAGGCTAAGGAAATAAATCCCCGCGACAAGCTTATGCTCTATCACTATGCACAATACTTTCGTGCCAGGGGGCAGAATGAAAAGGCCAAGGCACTACTACAGGAATCGCAGGACGAGAAATTACTTTGGGACCATTATTTTCAGCGAGGCCAATACGAAGATGCCAGGAGGGTCCTGGAGCAGTTATACAAGGAAGGTACTAAAGACAGCGTTGTTCTCAAAGGCCTCTTGCTTGTTGCTGAAAAAACCATCGACAGAGAGGCTGTAAAGAAATATTCCGAGGAGCTTGTAGCGCTTGATGAGGCCGAAGAAAACAATCTTATTCAAATTGAGGCTTTTCTTAGAGTAGGCCTTATCAAGGAAGCTGAATACAAATTACAGAGCTTTAAGGAAAAGTATCCTAATGAAAAAAGAATACTCCTGCTTCAGGCCTGGCTGCTAATGAGGCAGGGGCAGCTGGAAAAAGCATTGGAGTTAACGAATAAAAATCTCCAGACCAATCAGAACAACGCGGCGGCATGGCGATTAAGAGGTGAGATTAATTTCTTCCTCGCAGATTATGGCAAGGCAATCAGCGACTTTAGAGAAAGCAAATTATTGTCGGATGAGCCTGTTACCCGGATTTCTCTGGCCAAGGCTTATATGGGCGCCGGGCGATATGAGGATGCTATCACGGAGCTTGAGGTTACAATAAACGCACCTGGTGCTCCTCCTGAAGCCAGGTTATTGCTTGAGCGCATTTACTCACAGCTTGACAGAAAAGAAGCATTGAAGAGATTCTACAAAGACACACTTGAGGAATTTCCGGACAGCGTACGGTGGCTTAATCAAGCGGGTGCATTTGCTGTTAAGGAAGGTGAATTCGACAAAGCCGAGCAATTATATAAAAAAGCTTGTCTGCTCAGGCATCAGGCACATCTGGCCGAGGATGAAAGAAACGAAGTACAGGATGTGCTGTACGTTACAGCGTTTGATGGGTATTTGAAAGCACTTCTCTTGGGGGCAGGGGAACCAAACACAGCAAATTGGGACCCCCGGAAGCTGGACAAGGTCTTTGAAGAGTGCAGTAAATATGTTGATAGCAGTATTGCGCCCATAGCATATTTGCGAATGGCTCAGGCGAAGCTGAAGCTCGGTGATAGAACAACCGCAGTAGAATATTGTCGAAAATCTGTTGATAAAGCGGGGGAAAATGAGACGTTTGCCTCTGAGGTTCTGCTGAGAATGTTCTTGATGCTTGGACCTGATGAAGTTTTAAAGTATTGCAGGCAGAAGCTCGAAACCAACCCGAATTCACTCGCTGCCAATTTCGCTATGTTTAATTTGGCGAAGCTTAACAACGAGTACGAGAAGGCCATAGATTATATTGGCAAATGCATCGAGCTGACTGAGCCTGACAGTCCACGCAGGGCTAATTATACGATGAATAAAGCTGATACTTTAATCCTCGCCTACAAGAAAAGTTCCGATAATAATTATCTCAGAACCGCTATTACAGTTTACAAAAGTCTGCTGGTCAAAATGCCGAATAATACCAGTATTCTGAACAATTTAGCGTATTTGCTTGCTGAAAATAATGAAAGGCTCCCGGAAGCTCTCGTGTACGCCAAGCGCGCGCTTGACACACAGCCGAATAATCCCGGCTTCCTGGATACTTATGCTTATGTGCTGCATAAAAAAGGTGAAAATTCGCAGGCCGCCGAATTTGTGGCAGCTGCGTTGCAGCAATATCAACAGAATGATATTCTCGTACCTGCGGAGGTGTACGAGCATAAAGGAATGATAAAAGAAGAGCTCGGGGCAAAAGATGAGGCACTCGCTGCTTATAAACAGGCGTTGGAAATAGGGGCAGACAGATTGTCACAGGAAGCTGAGCAGCGAATCAACAAGGCAATTGAGCGGCTTTCGCCGTGATGCCTTACGTAATTGAATTGGTAATTGGTTAATTGGTGAGTGGTTAACTCAATACTCACTACTCACTATAGCAATTGCTTTATTGGTTGATTCCGGGTAGAGAACAGAATGGCCGAAGCAAGACCAATAGCATCAAATAGAATAATGGGGCCGGCTGGGCCGAGGCTCCCGGCGACTGCCTCGATGACGCCGAAAGAGGCGATGGGGATATTGCGCAGGCACATATTGCTGATAATTTTTCTGACTATATTGGGGGTGACAGCCGGCGGCGCCGGCTGGTATCTTTTACAGAAATATCTTCCAAGATATACCGCCACAACCTATATTCAGGTCCTTCCACCGGTAGAAACAGACCCTATGGACATCACTGTACCTCAGACGCCGAAGGATATTCTATATGGTTATCGCCAGTCAATAGCTAATCTGATAAAACAGCAGAGTACCTTGCAGGCCTTGCTTGAGAGCGATGTGGTTAAAAGGACCAGGTGGTTTGAGCGCAGAGACGGAAGCATGAGAAAAGCCGTTAAGTATTTGGACAGATATTTTGGTGCTTACGCCCACAGGGATGCTGAATTTGTTGAGGTCTCGATGACCTGTCGTGATGGCAGAGAAGCAGCGAACATAGTTAACGAAATGGTGCGTTTGTTTCTTGCCAGGCAGGGAACTGTAGAAAGAGGAAAAGTAAACGCCGAACTGGTAATGCTTGAAGAGCGGCAGCGCCGAGTTCAAGCAGAGTTGAACGATGCCGATAATGGGCTGGATGAGGTCCGCGAGAGATGGGGTATAACCGACCTTGCTATGCCTGTGGGGCGTAATTTCCAGCACACAATAACACTAAAGTTGAACAATTTGGAGCTTGAGAAAAACAGCCTTGAGTTAGCTATAAGGCAGCTTAGCGCCGACATAGAAAATCTTAAGGATTTGGCGACAGGGCCTATTACTGAGCAGATTGAATATGTGATAGAGAGAGACCCCGTTATGATTACACTTGCTCAGCAGCTTGTTTTTCAGGAGGCCCAGCTCTCAGGCAGACTCTCAAAGTTTGGTGAAAATCACAGAGATGTAATCCGAATAAGGGAGCAGATAGGCGAAATCAGGAAAAGAAGAGAGCTCAGGAAAGCTGAAATAGCAGAACAGACCCGCAGGGCGAATCTCGAAAATGCACGCGATGGCTTGCATGTATTACAGGAAAGGTTCGAGCAGCTGGAAAAACTGCGAGAGGAAGCCGAAGCCAAAAAAGAAGAGCTTGATAAAGCCCGTGTCCAGTATGAACGGCGGTTGAAGATAAGAGATGAGCGAGTCACTATGCTCGACTTAATCAAAGAGCAGGTTGAGAAATTGAAGATGATGCATGATTCCCCGGAGACACCTAAAGTGCAGGCTGTTGGACTTGCTCCGATACCGCTGGAAATGGTGTTCTCCCGCCAGTGGTACCTTTGGTTCCCAAGTGGAACGATGTTGGGCTTTATGCTTGGTGTAGGTTTTGCCTTCCTTGTGGAGCTGGCTAATGACCTGGTGCGGACACCGAGCGATATTGCCAAATATTTGCATATTCCCCTTTTGGGTGTTATACCCGATGCGTCTGAAGATGGTCAGGTTCGCCGCATTGAGCTTTGTCATGCGGTTCGCAAGGCGCCTTACTCTGTTATAAGCGAGTCCTACAGGCGATGTCGGGCAAACTTGAAGCTCTCCGGCACGGCTGAGTCTTTGAAGACTTTGCTTGTAAGCAGCGGTATGGCAAGGGACGGCAAGACTTCCGTGGCGGTTAATCTTGCAACCACCTTTGTTGCCGCGGATAAAAAAGTGCTGCTGATAGATGCCAATTTCAGACAGCCTAATTTACAAAGACTGTTTCCAAAGATACTGACCGATGAGCTCGAAGATAAACTTGGAGCTGAAGGCTATGATTTTGGATTGAGCAGTGTGCTGATGAACCAGTGCGGTTACCAGGAAGCTGTAAGGCCCGGCGGCATAGAGGGCCTTGACATAATCGATTGTGGGCCGTTGCCTGCTAACCCGGCGGAGCTGCTCGGCAGCCCACGGATGGATGGATTGCTCGCAGAGCAGCGTAAGAGCTACGACCACATTATAATCGATGGGCCGCCCGTTCTGCTGGTAAGTGACGCCAAAGTATTAGCACGACTCGTTGATACAACAATCCTGGTATTCAACGCCGCTGCTACAAGCAGGGGCGCTGCCCAGAGAACTATTCGAGAATTCGAAGAGGTAAATGCTAAAATAATCGGCTGTGTGCTCTTTGCCGTAAGGTCTATGAAGGGAGGATATTTCCACGAGCAATACAAGTCGTACCGGAAATATGAGAAAAAAGCCAAGAAGGCCAGAAAGGCCGCACTTGCCGCCGGCCTAACCTAAATCCCCGAAAATTGCAGATTCAGTTGAATAGTGAATACTATTGAGCTTCGTGTTATTATAATTGAACTTGGCGTGTCCTTAAACCTGTAATGCAGACTTTTTGTAAGAGGCTTATTTTATGGAGAAATTTTTGGTTACCGGCGGAGCCGGTTTTATCGGTTCGAATATCTGCAAAGAGCTCATCTCGCAGGGCTGCTTTGTAAGAGTTGTTGACAATCTGCTCACGGGCAAAAAAAGCAACCTTGCCTCTGTCATAGACAAGGTCGATTTTATCCAGGCTGATATGGGCGATGCGGAGGTCGCCCAATCGGCAATGAAAGATATCGATGTCGTTTTGCACCAGGGTGCTTTGGCCTCTGTCCCGCGCAGCGTCGATGACCCTGCCGCCACGCACAGGCACTGCGTCGATGCGACCTTCACACTTCTTTTGGCCGTCCGTGACGCCGGTATAAAGCGATTTGTCTATGCCGCAAGCTCTTCAGCTTACGGCGATACGCCGACTTTACCGAAGGTCGAGACGATGACGCCTATGCCGCTTTCACCTTATGCGGCCGCTAAGCTCGTTGGTGAATATTACTGCTCGGTTTTTTATCAGGTCTTCGGCCTTGAGACTATTTCACTGCGGTATTTCAACGTCTTCGGCCCGCAGCAGGACCCAACCAGCCAATATGCAGCCGCCATACCAGCTTTCGTTACATCGATATTGAAAGATGAACCGCCCACTATTTATGGCGATGGCGAGCAGAGCCGTGATTTCACATACATTGATAATGTTGTCGAGGCCAACTTACTTGCCGCAAGGGCCAAGCAAACCAAGGGCGAGGTCATAAATATCGCCTGCGGCGAAGCTGTAACGGTAAATAAGATTATTGCTCTGATTAACGAATTGCTGGGCAAGAATATAAAGCCGATTTATACCGACCCTCGTCCCGGTGATGTAAAACATTCCCTCGCCGATATCACTTTAGCCGAGAAACTAATCGGCTACAAAACCAAAGTACCATTTAAACAAGGCTTGCAACTGGCAACAAATTGGTATCGTGAGAATCTTCTTTGACGTCATTCCGAGCGCAGCCGAGGAATCTATTTATCCTATATCATTCCCGTGGAAGGGCTTGTTGAAAAAGTCGAGATTGCTTCGACGCTACACTCCTCGCAATGACGCAAAGTGCGTTTTCATGTCATTGCGAGCGATTCGAAGAATCGCGCGGCAATCTCAAAACGTTCCTTTTGAACTTTGGCAACAGGCCCGGAAGTGGGAATCCATTACGTTGTCATGCTGAGCAAAGCGAAGCATCTGGCTTATGAATGAAGACAATGTTCACTTGTGCAGGGAGAAATTCTTCACTCCGTTCAGAATGACAAATTGACTTATGTTATTGTCAATAAACCTGTCCTTGAGCAAGGTGAAGGAACAGTTATAGTTATTGTTCAATCCAAATCGGTCAGTTTGAGTTAATTTGGTTTTCTTTTAATAATTTCAGTAGTTCTTCTGCGTCCATCTTTCTTAAGCAATCTCAACATCTCCCGGGTTTTTGTGAACATCAATTCAAAACGCTGGCTGGTTGTTAAAGACGTAAGGTAATCTAATTCAAAATCGATTTCCTTGTCCTCATCATGCCTGTCTAACTTTAGAATAGCCATACGGCGCCTTTAGTTTGAAATAGGGGCAGTAACTGTCTGTTTTCAAAGGTTTGTTGGTGTATCCACAGATAAGTAGGCTTCCGCCGCTTCATAAATATTCTTCAAAAGCTCTTCAAATGATTCGCCCTGGGTAACGCAGCCGGGGATGGCTGGAATTTCCGCCCAATAGCCCCCTTCCTCCGCTTTATGTATAATTGTCTTTAATTTCATACTTATACCTCGCTGTCTTAAGGTCAACAGTCAACATTTACATCTTTTTTCAAATTTATTATACCTTCTGGTTGGCCAAAAAGCAAGAGTCTAACATCCACCATAACCTGTTATTCAAGCTGCTCCTTCAGTTTCTCTGCGTTTTGGATTAGTTCTTCTCGGCTTATTTGCTTTTTGGGTTCAAGCTCAAACGTCCATTCGTATGAATCGACGATTCTGTCCGGGCTGATTATTTGTGCGAAGAAATCAAACGGAAATCCGTCATACCACGGCCCTTTCAACTTGTGGTGGGTGTTGAGGGTTTCGTAGCCTTCCTTGTTTATTCTGACCCAATAATCGCCGTACCATTCGAACGAGACCGTCACAGGTGAGGTGCCTATCTCCTCATCGTTTAATATAACTAATGCCCCCTGCGGCTCGGTGTTGATTGTCAGCTTACGTTCCACACAGCCGGTAAGTAGCAGGCTTACACTTAAGCTAAAGGCCAGTAGAGTGAATAAATTCCGTTTTCCCATAACAGGTATCCTTAAATCATTTAAGCCATATTCGGTGACATTCCCATAGTTGTCTGGTACTGCAGTTTCCTGTCTTTCTGAGATTGCCACGCTCGGCTGCGCCTCGCTCGCAATGACACAGGGTACAATACCATGTCATTGCGAGGAGTCAAGCACCAATATTTGGTGTTGGACGACGAAGCAATCTCCTTTCTATTATAAGAGTAAGAGCAAAAAGATAAAAGCCCAAAGCTTTAGGACTGGTAAAGAAATTAGGTTTCGTTTTTGGCTGAGCGAGGACAAGTCTGGCAAGGAAGCAAAACGCAGGTCTACTGGTTGGTAGTCCGAGTTTTGCTGACACCGCCAGCCGCAGCCGCAGTCAGCCAAAAATGGAAGATAATTTATTTACAAGTCCTTAGTTTGTTTTTCAATCAGCGGGGACGCATCTGCCCTCGGCCCAGGCCCGTAGGCATTGGACCCTTTCGGCTAATGTTACCGAAAGTGGCGGTGAAGCCCTCAAGGCCGAAAGAATCCTTTCTGTGTTTAGATCGGTTTTTTCGGTATATGCCTCATGCAGGGCGGACAAGATGGCCTGCTCTATTTCAGAGCCGCTATAACCTTTAGATGCCTCGGCCAATGCCTTCAGCTCGAACTTCTTCGGGTCTCGCTTACGTTTCTTCAGATGAATGGCAAATATTTCTTTTCGCACATCCAGGTTGGGCAGGTCAACAAAGAATATCTCGTCGAATCGGCCTTTGCGCAGAAGTTCGGGGGGCAGGGCCTCGATGTCGTTGGCAGTAGCTACGACGAATACAGGTGCTTCGTGCTCCTGCAGCCAGGTCAGCAGAGTCCCAAACATTCTTTTAGACAGGCCCCCATCGGTACTTTGGCTGGCGGCTGAGGCAAAGCCCTTTTCGATTTCGTCAATCCACAGAACTACCGGTGACATCATTTCGCTTTGGCGCAGTGCCTCGCGGAGGTTGCGTTCGGATTCGCCAATATAGCTGTTGAATAGAGCACCGGGGTCCAATCTCAAGAGCGGCTGGTGCCAGGCAGTCGCGATGGCCTTGGCACAGAGACTTTTTCCGGCACCCTGCACGCCGAGCATAAGCACGCCTTTGGGTGCTTCAAGACCGAACTTCGTGGCTTTGGAGCTAAATGCGTCTTTACGCTGGTTCAGCCATTTTTTCAGTCGCCTCATGCCGCCGATTTCGCTCAGGTCCAGGGGTATTTGGATATACTCCAGCAAACCGCCTCGTTGAATCATCCGTCGTTTACTCGCAATTACGACGTTTATATCATTGTCGTCGAAGCGTCTGTCGTCGGCGACGGTATCGATAATAATGCGTTCGGCCTGACGGCGGGTCAGGCCACGAAGGTTACGGACGATGGTATCCAGGCCCTTTTGTGTGATACCGATCTCGATGGGCTTCTCGCGGTGGAAGTGCTGCAACGTTTTACGGACAATTTCTTTTAGCTCCTGTTGGTTTGGAAAAGAAATTTCAAAGGGCTTGGCATAAGATTTAACGACTTCGGGCAGTTTGTCTTCGCAGTCAATCATCACGAGTGTGCTGCCATTCTTCTCCGAACAGTCAATAAGGTCACGCAGGGCCCGCAACGTCAGGCCTCCCTTGAGATGTTCGGCAAGGTCGAGGGTTACACAAATAGAACCTTCCTTTACGTCGGTAAGGTGACGAAGTCCGGTGGCGGGTGTTTCAGTGTCGGCTATGAAAGGGCTGTCAGCCAGAAAGCCCTCTCTGACGCCGCCGGCGACAGACCATATCCACATACCACGCTTTTGCCCAAGTGCCGCCTGGTATACGATTTCCAGTGCGTACCGTTCTTCATGAGTAACGATAGATATGCAGCAATAGCCGCTATTGATAAGTTGTTCAAATCGCTCGATATCGTCCATTGTACGCTGCCCCACGTATTTGTTTATATAGCAAAGACCGTGTTCTGAGCCTAACAATCTAACATAATGACTGGAAGCATCTTACTATAGACATATCTTTTAAATTAGCTGCCGGATTTGATAGAACAAGTTATTTTTTAGGGCCTACCAGTTCGATAATATTGCCATCGGGGTCTCTCACCAGAGTCAGATAGGAATTGCCTCCACCCAGCTTGTAAGGCTCTTTCACCGGAAGCACCCCTGCTTTTTTGGCCCGCTCCACTGCTGCGGTCGTATCCGAGACCAATATCGTCAGGTAGCTGTAACCTAAGCTCGAGTGGATAAATTGGTTATCAACCTTTTTCCCGGGCGCCTTGGGGAATTCCATAATTTTGATTTTGGTCGCGCTTGCCTCATCGCCCAATACTAACACCCTTACGCGGAAGGCCTGGTAATCACTCAGGCCTGAATCACCTCCCATCTCCTTCGAGACATCAAAGCCCGGCACCTCGGTAAATCCCAGCGCATTTTTGTAAAACTGCGCTGCTTTTTCAACATTGCTTACAACGATTCCCAGGTCGATTGTGGTCCTGGCAAATTCACTCTTTGCCCCGCCCGTGCCGGCAGCGCCTGCAAGAAACACGCTTGCTACAAGGCAAAGAACCAGCAGGGCAATTAAATTGTGTTTCTTCATTACAGTTCTCCTCAAATTGCTTAACTCGGATTAGTACTCCATTTCAGAAATAGTACGACCATGAGATTGCCACGCTCGGCTTTGCCTCGCTCGCAATGACGTTGGATGCAGCCCTGTGTCATTGCGAGGAGCGAAGCGACGAAACAATCTCGCTCTGACATAGTAGCGAGATTTACGAAACGCTGTATTAGTTGCCTACATTATAAAGAAAAACCCAAAAAACAAAAGTCCAAATTTGACCATTACAATTCTTTTATGCCGGTCGGCTGTGATATTGGCCGGTTAAATTGCTTGCAATAGTCCCCACCGTCAATATAATTCAGAAATCAGGCCGACAGCGGTGTTTGATGAACTATGGAGCTGCGAATGAGAAACGGATTTCGACGAATCAGTTGCATATTCCATTATATTGGAAATCTGTTGGAGATATTAGGCCTGATTCTTTTGTTCCCGCTGATAATCGTTCTGGTTTACTGGGGACAGAAGGGCGACGGCTGGGTTACTGCAACCTCTTTTGCCGTTGCGGCTCTAATCTCGTTTTCGCTCGGAATGATTTTGCGCCACAAGTTTAAGCCGGCAGCTCTTAATCCTGCTGGTTCTATGCTTATATGTGCCCTCAGCTGGCTCGTTGTCTCCGCGGTGGGAGCGTTGCCCTTCGTAATTGCGGTTCCTTCCAACTACCTCGATGGCTACTTTGAAGCTATGAGCGGCTTTACTACTACCGGTATCACAATTTTTTCCGGGCTGGACGATATGCCGAGGAGCATACTTTTCTGGCGGGCGCTTACTCAGTGGCTGGGCGGCATAGGCATACTTTCCTTTTTCTTAGTGCTGACCTTTCAGGCCGGTGGGGCTCATCATATCTTCGGGGCTGAGAGCCATAAGATTTCTTCCGGGAGGCCTGCGCCAGGATTGTTCCATACACTCAGAATAATCTGGGCGATATATGCGATATTTACATTATTAGCTGCGGCCGTTCTTGCCGTCGAAAGGATGCCGGTTTTCGATGCTCTCTGCCACGCCCTGTCCGCCTTGGCCACCGGCGGCTTTTCACCGCACGACAGCAGCATCGAATTTTACCGTTTAACAAACCATCCCAATTACCGGCTGATAGAATATACCCTGGCGTTCATAATGATGTTAGGCGGAATCAACTTCTTGGTGCATTACCGTCTCTTGACGAGAGACTTTAAGGCACTCTGGGACAACATTGAGATTCGATACTGGTGGCGACTCATAGCTGTCTTTATAACCGTCATCCTAATCGAGCGTCTCTATAAGACGGGCGCTCTTGAAGCCCTCTTCACGCGTGGTATCGCTATCAACCTCAGCGAATTTGAGCGCTCATTCCGGCACAGCATATTCCAGGTGATTTCTATTCTCACAACGACCGGTTTTGCGACAAAGAATATTGGTTCTGATTTCTTCGGTACTGCGGCTAAACAATTGTTCCTGGTTATGATGGTTATTGGTGGCTGTGTTGGCTCAACGGCGGGGGGCTTTAAGGTCTTGCGCATTGCTATACTTAATCGGCTGATGTTCAGAGAGCTTTTCAAGTTGAGAACCTCCGGCAAGGCGTCCTCGGGACTGATTATTGACAAAAAAACAGTGCCCGAAGACGAAGTGCATCGCATAGCCGCTTTATTTTTCACATGGATGGCGCTGTTACTGATTGGCGGAGTGATTACAGCTCTGTTTTCGAATCAGGGCCCGTGGCGGTCATTTTCAGGGATGTTTTCTGCGATGGGCAATATCGGCCCTTGTTATATTTCGGGACAAGATATGATAAATATTCACCCCGTTGTGAAACTTACGTACATTTTCGGCATGCTGGCGGGAAGACTGGAAATATTGCCGGTATTGCTTCTCTTTTCAAGAAAGGCCTGGAAATAGATGGGCAGAGCGACAAGCAAATAGAAAATTATTCATAATTGGAGGCAGTAAAAATGTATATTCTAGTTGCCGGCGGCGGGATGGTTGGGGGAGGAATTGTTCGCAGATTATTGGATAACAAGCATGATGTAGTTTTGATTGAGCAGAACAAGGAAATCTGTGACAAGCTGTATGCGGAAACAGGGGTTGTTGCGCTCAGGGGTAGCGCCACGAGCATCGAAGCCTTGAATGAAGCCGGCATCGGAAAGGCTGATGTAGTAGTTGCCGCAACGGGCAACGACGCCGATAACCTTGCTTGCGCAATATTGGCTAAGAGTTTTGAGGTGCCTCAGGTTATTGTAAGGATGAGAGACCCTGCGTATAAAAATGCTTATAGAGTTGCCGGCGTAAACTCGATTGTTCGTGTAACCGACCTGATGGTCAGCCAGATAATAATGGATATTGAGAATCCTACGGTGCGAAGAATAACAACCATAGGTGGAGGCAAGGCGAATATCTTCATGATTATTGTCCCTGAGCATGCAAGAGTCGCCGGTAAGAGCGTTCAGGACATTGTAGGAAGTCGCCACTTCCCATCCCAGTGTGTTTTCATTGCGGTATATAATCACGAAACCGAAGAATTTTCAATTCCCAGGGGCAAGCAGGTCATCAACGAAGGCGATGAGCTGTTCTTAATCTCAACCGCTGAGAACATTAAAAAGGCGGTGGATTTGCTGACTGCCAAAAACAAAACCTGACATTATCACAGAGAGCAGAACTTGAAATGCAGGCCATTATAGACACATTGGCCAAAACAAAAGGCAACCGAGAAAAAGCCGCATAAATCTTAGGCATCGGCGAAAGAACTCTCTACCGAAAAATCAAAGAATATAATCTGTCACTACTGTCCGGTTGTTTGATTTGGAAAACATTATAACGATTTTAATAACATTAGGTTACAAGAAAAAATGACTGTAATCGATTTGAAATCACTTTTAGACTCAGGCCATTTCAATTTGAAAAAT
>Ga0307378_10000519_pt1 | contig 68056 bp, 91 predicted proteins | sample UN1MG_FD_202238 | JGI IMG/M metagenome (GOLD analysis project Ga0307378, IMG submission 202238) | Soil microbial communities from Risofladan, Vaasa, Finland - UN-1 | ecosystem: Environmental > Terrestrial > Soil > Coastal area > Acid sulfate soil | place: Finland: Risofladan, Vaasa | collected... | reverse complement strand
GCGCTCCAAGGTGCGAGCAAGCTCCCACGGTGCGTCCCTTGTCATGTTCTCACGCTCACATTGCGTCTCAAGCGCATCCGTCCTCGGCGTGTCGGTGGTCATGGAGTCCCATCTGCGGAGCGTCGATTGAATGTGAGGCTTATCGCAGTCATCATCGTATGAATCGCTCATGGCTTCCTCCTCATTTCACCTTCCAAGGGCCAAACTCAAGCTCTTCTATGCGTCTGCTCGCCTCGGCAAGCTCGCGCTCGAGTTGCCCGATGCGCTGCCCTCGCGCTACAAAGAGTTGCCCTGCTGTCCCTAGCTTCCGATTAAGCTCCTCGATGAGGTCGGCAGCAGCATTACGCAGAGCAGTGGTAGTCATAACCTGATCCGATAACGAACGAAGCTGCTTCACCAAATCGCTCGGCGTGTCGGTGGGCATGGCTTGGCCTTTTGTTTGTTCCAGTACGCGAGAAGATTGCGCTTCGTCCAACAGCACAACGGGAAGTAAAGTACCGTCTCCTGTCGAACGATCTTGTACCAATCTCGGAATCGCATTACTTCACCCTCCCGATGATCTCGTCCACGTTGTCCTTGAGAGCGCGGACAGCACCTGCTAGATACCGGCCCCAACTTGCTTGATACGTCCCGGTAATTCCGTCGCCAGTTGATTCCTGCTCGCACTCCTTCGCTGCCGCCTCGATCACCGCCAGCGCGATGCGCTGCTGGTCGCGCTCCAAGGTGCGGGCGAGATGCGACATTTTATCGAACGCTTGTTCTGCTAGTTCGCTCCCGGCAAACGGTCTGTCGCTCTTTACGAGCGCATCAGTACGCGGCGTGTCGGTAGTCATGGCTTCCTCGCTGTGTCGATTGCGGCGTCCATGTTGTCCTGTTCAACTACGCGCGATCTCCAATTTCCCCACGAATCCTGCTGATGAATCGTTACGAAGGGTTGCTCCATGTCGGGGTCAGCCCGATCCCGCAACCACCGATACCGCGCTGCGTCCTGCTGCGCCCCGGCAAGCTCGGCCTCAAGCTCCTCGGCGCGATCACGCCAGTAGGCGTACAGGTGTTTCCATTCCTTCGCGCTAACGGCGGGGTTCTCAAGCTCCTCGATGCGGACGGCAAATTTTCCTACAACAGACTCGGCTGTGGGGTCTGTTATGCGAACGGCTTTCACTAGCTCTGTCGTATCGTCGCTCGGCGTGCCGGTGGTCATGGCTTCGCCGGGAGTTTCGTAAGGCGGCTCAGGTTTGCGGCCGTCGTACTTTAGATAGTCAAGTTCAATCCAAGATTGCGCAGGCTTGCTCATGGCTTCCTCCTGTAGGCCGCCTTCCATGAAGGGATCGCATGAGGCCGCAGGCGAGTGGGCTGCGAACATCTTTTTGCAGATCATATCGGGCCGGTGCCCTTCCCCGCAGTAACGGCAGTTGGTCATGTGTATTATCTCCAAGGCCAGGAAGAGAAGTAAAACCAAAACGGGCGAGTGTTGAACTCTATGCAGGAGTGTAGCATCCCCAGAAAGAGGAAGAAGCCACACAGACCTATTACCCACATAGTTATCTCCACCCGTTTGGTCATATCAGCAGGGTCTAAAGCCTCAACCCTTGGTTTCGGTTTTGGTACCATCTTTGCGTTTGGTGTCTTTATCCTTATCCCCGTCTGCAAGAACTGTACCAGAAAGAACGGCGAGACCGACGACGATGAGGATGACAATTAGCCAATTGATGATGCTGTAGGCCTTTGGTAGAAAGATATTGCGCATGTTACTTGTCCTTCTTGGCTCCGGTTGCGTAGAGGCGGATAGTACAACGCATCGGACGTTCGATGTGCGTAAGCACTCTTCCACCCAGTTTGATACCGAGATCCATGAGAGGTCCGAGCCGCTGTGCTTCGTCCTTCTGCACAAAGCCGACTAGGTAGCCACCACAATGAACGGCGATAGCATTCGGATCGAAGCGGTTGTCGGGCTCGCGCGTGAGATCCACCCGAGCACCAATCTGCATTAAACCGTCAACACGAGCGTCGAACATTGAGTGGTAGTAGCCTCCGACAATTTCCAGATGCCCGAGGAACTTCCACTTGCTGCGACGTTCGACCTCGCTGATGTCAGAACGACCACCAATGAAGCGATCTGTGGTAGTATCTTCGATCCCGAACCTCTTTAGAAAAACCGCGAGAACACGTTCCTCGAGGCTCTTAAACGAGACCTTGTGAACGGTGCTAGTGGTACCAGCCCCAGCCTTCCGTTTAGCGTGAAACTTCTTCAGGCTCTTCCCTCGAGTAAGGTCGCCTCTCTTTTGTGCGGCTGTACGCCTCTTTCCTTTCATGGTTATCTCCGGTTAACTACGCACTATAAACACTGTCGTTTGCTGCAGGGAGTTTACAGATTACCCCAGGTATAGGACCCCACAGAGCTCCTAGTACCTTCTGTACAGGTTGAGTACTAAGCCACCATCCAATGATCTTAGTCATCAGTCGAACCTCATCCCAATAGCTAGCACGGCCACCCCATAGATGTACCGTAGCTCGTTGCGACCCCTGGAAGCCATCATAGTAGCCTCCCGATTGATCTCTTGGGCGGAGTCAATTGAACGCTCAGGGAAATGAGCCAGCTGTCCTGTTCGACCATCCTCGAGATATACCTGGACAAGCTGTATCGCCAGATCATCCGGAGGGGGTCCATTAGGCTGGTTGAGAATAGTTCGTAGCTCCCTCGTAGCTATAAGGTCGCGTAGCTCTTCAGCTGGTCTGTAGTCGGGATAGAGAACTAGGATGCCTCGCTCTGGGGCGTCGATCTCGAAAAGCCCCTTGGGTACGTCGTCTAGTTCATCGGCCATGCTGTTACCTCAGCTTATACATCCATTATATAGCAACCATCATCGGTTACTCAAGAGGCATCTGATGGTACAATCATATCCGTGTCCATATCGATCATGTCACGGAAGCCCTGGAAACTAGGCTGACGTGGTAGATCCTTGGTACCATACGGTTTGTAACGGTACTTCACGATCTCCCCGAAGAACTTCTGGGGCAGCCGCCACATCTCTTCCCGGAGTGCCATATCGAACCCGGTGCCTATCTTAAACTCATCACCGGTTTTCAAGTCCCGAACAACAAGGGCTCCGACAGCCTCCTTGAGGACCTTACCTTCCTTCTTAGACGACCGCTTCGTGTAACCCAGAGCATCCTCAATAGCCTCGTTTTCGTTGCCCTCCAGTTGCTCGTAGCTAATGATCGTTGCTTCGCCGGTTTTCCACCTGGCTAGCTTAACGAGGAAGCCCTGGTTCAACGTCGAACGCCCCTGCTTGTAAGGAGCATCAGGACGACGCATGATGAGACCTTCGTGCCCATTACGTAGGGCGTCTTCCTCGAGACGTAGTATGCCATCTAAGTCGTAGGCCATGATCTGTTCGACTAATTCTACCGGAAACTCGGAGTCGTCGTTGTACTCCAGGATTTCCTTTAGGGCCTCAAGACGGCTTATGTAGGGTGTATCAAAGTTCCCAGGCTCCATCCGGTCGAATACCTTGAAGATCAAGGGGTCCGTACACTTATGGGTCATCACGGATGAATAGGTATCGTGGTAGATCGTTCGACCAGTTTGCTCGGGTACCAGCAGCTCGCCATCGAACCCCTCGAACTCCGGCATCGCGAAGTGGTATTGGGCGAACTGTGATGGAATAGGTTTCATCGTTCGACTGACCAAAACCCCATTCCTGACGATAGCCCGAATACCGTCGAGCTTAGTCGAGCACAACAATGGGTAGTGCTTGAGCTTCTCCAGAACCTCAAGGTCTACAGGAGTCTCAGCTGCCAACAACGGCCGAAAGGGTTTAGAGTCGGCCATTACGACTCCCAGCTACGAAGGAGAACTGAAGCTGTGCCCAGGAGTAGTGTTTCATGATATGCTCCCACATCAGCTGAGTCAGCTGTACATTACGCTGCTCTATCACGAGCACCCCGAAAGGCCCTGTATGATGTCTGTAGAAGAAGTCCGTACCAACCGGAATGAAAGCGGTTATCCGCTCCTTATCCCCGTCGGCGAGAGTGTGCCGATCCATAGAGGGACAGGTTATAGCGATGAGGCAGTCCCCCTCGATATGGAGGTCACACTCCATGGCAGAAGCATGACTCTCATCGATAATAATCCCACCGGTTTTCAGACAATATGGCATGGCGTTTGACCTCCTAGGTCACTGATAGACTACTAGGTCGTAAGACCCATCTGGGTAAATGATGATGTGGGGTAGGTAGAGCCCCCTTGCATATCGAATAGTAGCCCAAGTACCTGATCCTCGCTGCTCTTCGACCACACTCTTGGGTACTGCCAACAGTAGACTAGACTCGAACACTATCCTCTTGTTGCGTTCAAGGTAAGGTAGAGGAGTACGCTCTTCTCCGCCTGTACAGGTACGAGCCATCTGGCTCTTATCAGTAGGTGGATGTTTAACTATCGCCACCTGATTGTTCATAGCGATAGCATGAGCAGCCTCATCGGCCCCTACACAGCATCCGTGGTGTATCTCCGCAGCTATCGGTATGAACTCGACCATCCTAGCAGCCTGTTCTCCTGTAGGGATCTCGCGAGTGCCAGTAAACCCAAGGATCTCGTCACTAAGCAGCATATCAAGATGGACAGCAACACCAACAGGACGCGGCTCATCAGCTCCAACGCTGTAGTACATTCGCTTATCACGTGCCATGGTTGCTCCTCCGACGGCGAAGTAATTCGGTGTTGAGCATATCTAGGAAGCGCACCAGCTCAGGTCTCGTTACCTTCGGATCGACCTTACGTCTCCTAGCAGATGTTAGTCGTCTTTGTAGGTTAGTTCGGAGGTACCGCAGATCCGAGTAGGTCCACGTGGGCATCTGCATATCATTCCGTACAAGTTCCCAATCCCACTTCTTGAGGGTGTCTAGAGGCCTTTCCTGGTGCTCTAGACTCAACAGGTCTCGAGAAGCTACCACTAATGGCTTAGTGTCCGGAGGATCTCTTCCTAGAGCAGCTCCTTGACCATACCCGAGGAGAACGGCATTGAGGCAGTTGAGGGCTCTCCAGATCCGCTCAGGCGAGTTTTTCCCGATGAACCCCAGATCGACGTAGACACTTAGCCGTTCTAGATTGGTAGATATGCCGGACCTCATAGTCCAACCACCTACCATCTGCAACCGCAGCAACTGCCACGGGACGTCGTACAAACACTCTCGGTCGTATCTCACTCGGTAGTCTTCTTGGCTGCCCTACGCATATCGTCGATGACCTTCGGCGTTCTTACAAGACGACCCTTAGGGACGTATCCAGAATCATGTAGCGGCTTTGGAGGTTCACGTCCGTAAATCATACCGACAAAGGCCTCCGCCCACATTTGGGTAGCCATTTGATGCTCGGCCGTGACCAAGTTCTGATCAACAGTCCAAGCTACGGTACGTAGGATAGCTCCTGCTCTAGTCAGAAGTTCCCGCGATCGGATAAGAGGGAAGAAGCTTACAGCCTTACCTCGTGCTGCATTCCGGATCGTTGGAACGGAACAGCAGATGGCTGCGATAGGCTGGAGGGGTGCATTGGCAGCCTCTACTAGCCCTAGGACATGGTTATCCTTCCAGTAGGCCTCTGTATCTCCCATGTTACCGGAGACAAGCATAAGAGCTCCGAACTTCGAGGTCATCTCCGAAGGATCGACATCCCAGACCTTCCGTTCGAGTACATTGGGTTGCCCCGTAACTTCGTCCTCGATGTATTTTGCCTGGGATACAACCTCGAATTCTAGGCCTGCCTCCTGCATAACACCGAGAGCAGTCCAGAGTTCATGCCCATTATATCTACGGGCACAAACTACCAACACCTTGGTAGGATCAGCAGACATCTACTTACCTACCTGATCCTTCTCAACAGCGAAGCGGGTCTTCACCTCGCTTGCATTGATTGGCGTCGCCCCAGGGTGCTCGATCTCGACCACATTAGAGGAACCACCCGGAGCACGAACAGCTTTCGAGTAGTCCTCAATGGTACCTTGACTAGCGATCTCATTGGTCTCGGAGTCAATATCCGTTCTGGCCAAATAGATCTGCCCCGATCGGGTTATCAACTTGATCGGCAAACCATGTGAGCGGATATACGATCCCAAGCACGACGTCAGTCCTTGCATGGACTGCTGCATCCCTGTGCGATCGACCATAACGAGCCTCTCGTTGGTCTCCAGGAACGACTTGAGTAAGGGATATGACACACGCCCTCTGCGACCTTCTCGAATGTCCGGAAAGTCGTCCGGATTAACGGGTACTAGTTTCATAAGAACTTCCTTTCGAAAACACTTGTGAACTTAATAACATTATACATCAACCACAAGGGGTTCCGCAAGAGTCTAATGATGGTCGACCTCGATTTAGGGAAGCTTAAGGTACTTATGCATTTGGAGGCTCACTCGGTAGCCATGCGCCATAGCAATAGCTCCGCAAGCAATAATGTTCTCCTCCGACCGCCCTTCGTTCCGAGCCTTCGAAGTGACCATTTGGTCCGTACCAGAAACTCCTATAGTGGCAACAGGAATCTTAGCGACGGCATATTCCTCACAAGGCTGGAGCCAAATAGTGTCGGAGTCCTTAGTGGGCCTGTACAGCGATAGCTTCTTCCCTTCCTCCTGGGTCGAGTAGTCAGGTAGACCATCGATCTCGTTGTTCTGGCCTTTACGGACAAGGTACTTCCAGTCTGTACACCACCTAGCGACGTTATCATCCACCTTACCCGTCTTAGGGGAGCACACAAGAGTCAGCCTCCCTTGATGGATCAACTCCTCTAGGCCAGGAACCCAAAGAGTACCAGCGGTCTCGATTTGGATATCCCAGCCCATAGTAGCGGCCAACACACAAAGAGGCAGAATGTTCTGGCGCAGCGGCTCACCACCTGTAATGACTATCAGCTTGGTGTTGACCTTGATCATTGCAGTCCTCTCGATGGACTCCATGATCCTATGCGGATCCATCTTAAGGCGCCGCGTCTCGAAGTCTGTGTCGCAGAAGTAGCACCGTAGATTGCAGCCCCACAGCCGGAGAAAGATACAAGGCTGTCCAGAGAAAGGACCCTCTCCTTGAATGGTGGGGAAGATTTCATGGACATCGAGAGTTCCTACGTCTGGTTGGTCTAGACGCAGATCCTGTTTTCGAACGGGATTTGTACCAAACATGACCACTAGCCCCTGCGCGGGAGTTCAACTACGTTATCAACAGGCGAGACGTTTGTGCAGACAATAGCATCAAGCAGCTTGTAACAACGAGTTGCCAATCGAGTCCCTGTTCGCTTCTTGGTTGCCTCCATAGCACACTCGCGTAACAGCTTGATAGCTCGCTCAACCGACATCTTCTCACTCTTCGCGAGGTCATGGTCTTGCCAGCAACGATGTACGTAGAGATACGTCTCCAGTTCAGGAACAAGATCAGGGATAGAAACAAGGTCATCCGTCTTCATGTGGCTCTGCCTTCAGTTAGTTAGTCGGCCTTCTCGAGTAATCCCCAATGTGTTCCCACCTTGAGGTCAACAGCAAACTTGATCGGTGTGTTAATCCACTGCGTCGGTACATGCTCCATTACGGTTTTGGCCATCAACTTCACCTGTCCGATAGCCTCAGGATTATTAGGGCACTCGATGAGTAGCGAGTCATGTACTAAGTTCACAATTCCAGCTCCGAGCTCCTCGAGCGGATCTATAAGGTCGAGGGCTGAATGGAGGGTGAAGTCGGAAATCGGACTTTGCATATGGAAATTGGCAAACTCATTCTGCAAACTGTGCTGCCGTTCCGAAGAAACAACCCCAGGACGGCGTTTGCGTCCGAACACTGTGATCAGTGTCTTCCCTTGGAGGGGAGCACGTCGGCACTTCTTAAGGAACAGAGCCGCTTCAGGAGCACGCTCGAACCACGCATCGATTAGCCTTTGTGCTTCCCTACCCGAAATGTCGAATTCCTGGGCGACGGAGAAGGCCTCCCTCCCATAGGGTATACCGAAGTTAATTGCCTTCGCACGTATGCGTTGGTCGATATCGAAGTTCACCCCATACATAGCGATGCTAACCTCGTCGTGAAGGTTCCGCTTGCCGTCTAGGAATACGCCAGTTAGGAAAGCATCCTGTGATAGTACAGCCAACATCCGTAATTCAGCGGAGTTATAGTCGGCCTCAATCAATACGTACCCAGGTCTAGCACAATACATCCGCCTCCAGCGAGCGCCTCTGGGTATGTTCTGGATGTTCGGCTCACTAGATGATAGCCTACCAGTAGTAGTAGCATGGAGCTTGAATGTAGTATGGATCCGATCCTCAAGAGCCCTTACCTCGATTGCCTGCACGTAAGTGCTCAGCATTTTGGTGTAGGATCTATACCGACGGATAAGGTTTACTGCAGGATGGTTAGGAAGTTTATCAAAGGTCTCCTTCGTAGTGTCCTGCGGACGACGTCCTTTGATAACGAGCCTGAACTGATCGTACAACAGCTTCGATACTTCAGCCGGGGAATTCGGATTGACTCTCCAGCCAGCCACCCCCTCCAAAGTGCCTAAGGTGTCTTCGAGTTCAAACTCCAGACCAGGTTCGAGCTCTATCACTAACCCGCTATCGAGATCTTCCTGGGTAGCTCCTTCTCGATTGATCCTGACATAATCCCAATCGACATGAATTCCATACCGTTGAATCCTAACAAGCAGATGGCTCACAGGTATAAGTGTCTGGGTATACAGCTTCTCTAGGTGAGCGTCAGCTCGTACCTGAGGCCTCTTATGTTTCCAGACCAGGTAAGTCTTCTTAGTGTCCTTGGCGTGATAGTCGAATAGAATCGGCTCAGGAACCTTAGCGTATGAGTCCGACTTCTTAGGCACCCACTGCTTCAGCATGTCCTTATGTTTGGGTGCTCCTAGATCGTTCTTTGCCTGCTCATCGAGGTCATGATCCCTTGTAGCCTCTGACATTGCGTAGGACAGTAGTAAGGTATCCTCATGGACGATCTCCGCATCAAGGTCAATGAGCCCTTTCTCGATCAGGAACTCTTCGTCGAATTTACCTGCTTGCCAAATCCAGCGAATACCAGGCATCTTAAATATCTGTCGGACTTGCTGTCGGTACAGTTCATCGTCGAGATTCCGTCCTGGAATGATGAAGCCGGCGTCCTCTAACAAGGGGGTATAGAAGCCTATCGAAAGGATATAGTCTGTATAAGCATTGAAGCCCGATGTCTCAATATCGCAGGCTACCTCAATAGTTCCGTATATTTGTTGTGCACTTAACCTGTGCCAGAACTGACGTAAATCGGGTAGCGTCTCCATAACAGCAACATCAGGATCCTCCCACTCGACGTCCGATCGAACATCCGCATGCGACACTCGGTCAGGGTATGCTAGCGAGAGAGCCAGCCGGAGATCAGCCTTGAAGGAGATCGGATTACCAGAGCCTCTAAGAAGAAAGGCCGGATGCACAGCTGGGACAACAATCACCTCATCGGTGACCTCCTCAGTGATCTCATCCCGGATCAGTAAAGGATAGGGCTCGCCCCTCCGTTGGGTAATCTTGAAGTCATGGTCACCAGTCAGGACAGCATTTGCCCAACCACCTAGGGCTAAGACACACTTCCTCGGGTGTGATAGTATCTGGCCTATCACGCGATTGTGACAAGCGGAGCAGGCTCGGCTCTTCCACTCCTTAGCTCTGTTCTGGTCGCTGTACTTAGGAGGCCTACACTGCATCGCATTGATGATGAAGGCATCTCTATCCAGGTCGAAGTCCTCCGGCAAACACTTACCTAGCAGTTCACCACTAGGACCAACAAAAGGGGCTCCGAATCGTAGTTCCTGAGCTCCGGGTGACTCACCTAGGATGACCAGAGGAGCGCTTAGATTGCCTCGAGCGCCAACTTTACGACCTCCAGCCTGAGGACAATTAGGGCATAACTCGGGGATGAACTTGGGGATCTCCGGGACTGGAGCTACCCCAAGAGCCCTCTTAATCGGGATGACTTCTCCTGTCACCGGGCTGTGTCTCCAATCCAGTAACGGAACATGGAGATATTCGTGGTGATGCTATGATCATGCGCATCGCACATCTCCATGAGGGTGTCCCAGAAGTCTCCACGAGGACCATAGTCACGCTCCTCCTCAATAGTCAGCATGATATCAGCTAGCCCAGCTCGAACTGGAACCGCGGAATCGATCCCAGCAACTCCAGGCATACGAGCACAAGCGACGTCATCCAGGAGGTTGTCCGAGAAGCCAAGCAGATGGATCCGATCGAATAGAGGAGCGGAGATCATCTTATGTACTACCTGCGCTCTGGTGCCGAATTGCTTCGTCAGTACCCGAGGGACACCGATGTGACGCACTAGAGGCAGCGTGTAATACAGGCTCGCCGTGTGGTAGCACTCCTCGAGAGACACTCCTTGGACAACACCCATTAGGATAATGTGGTCGAAATCAGGATTCCCTACAGCCGCCCCAGCGAACTCCTTGCAGAAGTCTGCTGCCAGCTCTCTGGTAGCAAACCCGTCACCCATTACATCAGGCATTACGAGACAGTCTGGCTTAACGATCTTGCAAGCCTCAAGAAGGTCTTTCATTCCCATTGCCGAACCGAGTTCGACAACCGAGTTGTCCATAATGATGAATGAGTCCTTGTACAGCTTCCGGACACCATTGTTGTATATCTGGTTATACTCCCCAGGTTTGTCAAGCACATCGTGCGCCAGTATGAGATGATACGAACCGAGGTAGTCGATATCGTCCTGGAGCCACGCAGCGACTTCAGTGGGGACGACGGGAGCATAGTGCGACATTCGAGAAAGCCTCCTTTCTATAATTATAGCATACCTCGATATGGGTCATCAAGGGGCTTATGATGCTCTTATCAGGGTATGACGTGGTTCATCCTAACCAGCTCGAAGAACTCTGCTCGAGCCTGTGGGACATCCCGGAAGACCCCTCGAACCGTCGATGTGACAGTAGGTGTCTCATGCGCTAGTACGCCTCTTCCAGACATACAGCCATGGATAGCAGAAATGACAACCACGATACCTTTAGGCTTGACCAATTCCGAAAACTGGTCGGCGATGATATCTGTGCACGTCTCCTGCATCCGTGGCTTCTCACGACCCACAGCCTGTGCTAACCTAGTCAGTTTGGACAACCCAACAACACGATCGTTAGGAATGTAGCCGATATGGCAGCGACCGATAACAGGAAGGAGATGATGTGGACAGATGGTATTCCATGGAATGTTCGTTTGAGCCACTAACCCCTTGTAGGAGTCATGTCCCCCCACGGCATTCTGGTTTGCGAAGTCGATTCCCAGGACATCGGTGACGTCGTAGGGCTGAAGATACTCCTTCAGGTACCTGACGAAGCGGATATGAGTTTCACGAAAGTTCTCGTCCTCCAGGTCGATACCGAGGAGCTCGAGGACCTCTCGCATCTTATCAACCTCTGGACCGAGAACCTCCCAGAGCATCCCATCCATAGGTTCCTTAGCCTTTTTGGGCATTTGCCACCTCCAAGGACTTCCTCTCGGACTCTCGAGCACGCGCCTTAATGCTTTCCAGAGCCTCGAGTGGTCCACTCCAAAGATAGGTAGCTCCGCACTTCCTGGTCTCTTCGACGGTACAGGAGATTAGGTTCACATCCGAATGCCGCAGCTGTAGTGGGCCGACAATCTCTACGAGATGCTTAGCCATATTCTCAGCTGTCGGATTGAATGGGAGGATGACGAGAGTAGGATCCAAGTCGAATAGGGTAGTACCCCAATCGTCTTCTTGCCACAGAAGGAACTTGTGGTCCCAGTTGTCCTCCACCCACATACACAGCTCGGACTTCATGACGCTGAAGTCAATCACTCTCCCGACCTTATCGAGAGCTGGTACGGCGCACCTAAAATGGATGCGGTAGTTGTGGCCGTGAAGATGAGCACACTTGCTCTCGTGCCCAAAGACTCGATGCCCGCAAGAGATGTCGTGGTATCGCTCTGCTGTGATCATTTCTTATCCTTCCTTTCCTTTTCCAGACGCGGAGCCCAAATCGCCCAATCTCGCATGGCCATATGAACTTGGACCGTCATCAGCTTAATCGAAAATCCTCCTACACCCATAAATCGGGGCATAAGAGGTACTGTTACCTTCGTCGGCTTTTCAGACGGCGTAGTGAGTGGGGTCGGGGAATCCGGCTTTTCGGAATCCGTCTTTTCTTGCTCGGCAGGTGGGACAGGTTCCACAGTGAAGCTCCTCGCCTTTGTAACAGGACCATGTCAGGTGATAAGGAACTCCGAGCTTGATCCCAGCCAAGATGATGTCATCCTTGAACATCTCGATGAGCGGAGCACGAAGGCGGAGCGAATGATATGACCCGATGTACACAGCAGCTGCCATCGAGCCTACGAAATCGAACCTACAATCCGGATAAGCATCTCCGGCAGCATCTTCCGCATGCGCACCGAAGTACAATGTGCCCTTCCATCTTTCGTCCGTTCCGTAGAACTCCGACTTCTGGTTGTGTTGCTCGATGTCGTGAGCAGCTACTCCAGCTAGTCTTGAAATCAGCTGACCATTTCGGAATGGAACGTATGTTGGTGAAACCCCCTTAAGGTCCGCGTACGCAGCATTTGGTACTTCCGCTTCAGGATCCGTCAGCATGACTTTTGGAATACCCGGGAGCGCCAAGACTATGTGAGGAACATCGAAGTAGGCGGCAACCTTCTTTGCGTGATCCATTTCCTTAACGTGCCGCTGACCATAGTCGACGGAGTACGCCGTAACAAGAGGACGTCCGACCTCTCGTATAGCGAATCCCAGACAGGTAGATGAATCTACTCCGCCTGAGAGCAGTACGTAGGCCTTGGTAGTTGTGTCCATGTTGGACTATCCTTTCAAAGGTAGGAAGGGATGGGAAGCAGTTCGCGCTGTGTTCACTTCCGTTGTGGCCTCTATCGCACCATTACTGACACGTTCATCCCTAAAGTCGTACAGTAGGTAGCTTACAGGAACTGCGAATCGCCGCCCTCTTCCGAGGCGAGAACATCACGCACGTTGTTCCGTGCCTTGCCCTCATACGGCTTGATCTCCACCCGAATGCGACAGGCCTTACCGAGAAGAACCCCTTCGTCCGCAATCTTCTCCGGATCGAATGGACCGCTCAGCAGCTCTGGCGCAACGCGCGAGAGGACCTTCTTGACCCGCGGCAGCATGCTCTCCACGAAAGGTGAGTGGAAGAACAGCTTACGACCGGTATACTCACCGTCCGGGATCTCGAACCTCCAGGTCCACATGGGATTGCCGGAGCTCTGGCTGTAGCCAAAGGTCAGTTCGTCGACGACCGCATTATAGATCCCCCGTGGGATTACCGGAAGTTCGGTCTCATCCGAAACGCCGGAGAGATCGACCACGAGGGCGCCACTCTCAGCACCACCTTCCATCTGGGCGGCTTCTGAGGCTTCTGCGGGTGCTGCATTGTCTTTCTTTGCCATGTGACATCCTTCCTTATGTAGGTTATACAGCTCGGTCTAGTGTGTTGGCCAGGTTGTACTTCACGACTGCTCCCTTACGGAGGCCTGACCATCCTCCGGGATAGAAGTCAAGTTAGATAGTCTACGCCAGCCTACTGGTAAAGCGACCGTAGCTGGCGCACTTCGAAACATGGGGGCGATCTGCAGTTCATGGTACCCCGCTAGACCACATCCGATCTTCGTCACGATAAACCTCCAGGTATCATGGACCTGGGTGAATTGAAGGAACTCGTCTACGAACTCCTGTATGACAGGGAGAGTCAAGACCTCCAACTCCCACCCCTTGGTAGGTATCGCGTACGATCTTCCTCGAAATCCGGATCCTACTCCATAGACAGCTCCGTACCTCTTACGAGCTACTGCTGCTGAACCTCGACCATGTCTGCCTGCCAGGTTCGATCCGAACACAAAGATAGGCGCCTGAGAGGAGAGCATCACATGCTGACCTTGATGTAGAACTGATCGGGGGTTACGACTATGGTGCAGGTCTCCCCCTTAGCAACCTGTGGAATGTTCTCCACTGAGGCAAGCCGCTTACCGCCCTTCATGAGGTGGCACTCTGTTGTAAGCTTCCCACCTTCATACTTAGCAATAAAGTGCATGGCATCACCCAAGACTCTCAGATCATCCACAGCGGTCTGTATCGCTAAGAGGTTGACCTCGAACTTATGCTCGCCGCTCATGTTACGCCTCCATCAGGCCCACGCTTTTGAGGATCATCCGGATATCTGGATTCTGCCAGCCGGACATTTTGAAGTTCGAGAACCGGCACTTCGCATTGATCCTTGGAGACGGCTGAACTTGTAGGTTGTGGATCTTCTTATTCTGGGAGGTTTCATCGGCCGTAACAAACATGTAGCCGACGACATCCATAAAGCCCTGACACTGCTTCGCCAGACGACCCGTAAGAGCTGGCTGCCATAGCATCCGCTTGTTCTCGTCCTGGATGTACGCTGCTCCAGCCGTCATTAGGATGTGCATCGGCAGATCACGAAATGCCCGGATCGTACGAAGGATCTGGCTGTGATTGCGTTTGTACTCGGCCCACTCGGGGCTAGCAACCTCCTCATCCAAGCGAGTCCGATCGGAAATACCAAGCAGCTGGTACATCGAGAATTGCTCCGCTTCAGACAGGGAATCGATGATCGCTGTCCGGTACCTTCTCGCCGGCTTGTCAGCATCGAACGTTCCAGGCATAAGCCGCTCTTCCAGGTCCTTGAGCTTCTTCTCCGCCTCTTCGCCTTCAGCATCCCGTAGGGTGCAGTGCAGCTTGAGGAACTCCTGGACACGTGCGAGTTGCTTGAACGTGTTTACACTAACCACGTCGATATACTTCTTAGCGGACTCAGCATAGTCTACCTGATCCTCGGTCGAGATCGTGAGATCACCTGCCTCAGCATCGATGAATAGCACATCTCGCATATCTGGTACGAGAGCAGCCGAACCTACTAGCCTTGTCTTACCCGTACCGTAATCGCCATAAGCCATTAGCTTGAGCCAACGACTCTTCTCCGACAGAGGATGGATGACGAAAGGGATCGGCGGTGGCCCAGCCGGAACAGCAGCAACAGCTGTCTGGGTTGCTCTCGAGATCGCAGCTGCCGCTTGACCTACTGCCCGAGTTCCTCCAGAAAAGCCTCCTCCGGCCTTAGGGTTGGCTGCTCCAGCTGGTCCACCTCCTGTATCAGTTGCTGGTACATCAGATCCGGCTCCGTCATATGAACCTCGTTCGGTTCCGGGAGTAGATTTCGCCATTTTTCCTGCTCCTTCTCACGTTGTGTCAACCCGTCTTCGGTCGGTCGACTATACACACCTAATACTGTTTCCCAGTCTGAGCCGTCATCCACAGCAACACAGGCCGCTTGTAGTGGGCACATGTAGTCACATAGGTAAGTTGGATTGGGATATAAAGGAAGATCCGGATTGGAAATATCTTCGAGCTCCATCCGGACTTTAGCCTCGAAGGACTGAATCTGGTACATGTTACGCTCGACACGAGTCCGAGCTATGAACTTGTCTCTGTCGCTGTCCTCTCTAGACAGAAGCTTGTTGTAGCAGGCTATGTTCGGTCCCGGGGCATCAACCACTTCTCCGTACATATCCTTTAGGAGCTTGGCGTACATCGAAGCCGTTGTCGGGGCCTTATCGTTGGTAGAGACCTTGCCCGTTGCAAGGACCTTCGGCAAGACAGGCACCTTCTTGAGGAACTGTGTATATATCACGCCAGCTACTGGGAGACCATAGAGCTTCCAGGCGCACCAGCAGTACGCAGTGACCTGATCATCCACGTCCAGATGTTGCTGTCGGAGTTGCTTAGCTGTCTTGTACTCCTCCACCCAGAGTCGATCCCACTCATCGATAACGATCCTGTCAATAGTGAAGCCGTAGAAAACGTGCCGACCGTCGTGAGTCTGGGTCCCCATATCGATAGCTCCATTCACCTCGCACTGGGGTACACCGTTGTGCTCATAGGTCTTATGAGGATCACGCCATGATAGCCAATGATCGGCATAGTAGCTCATCAGAGCTACGCCCATCTGCTGATGCTCTTCCCATGTTCCTGGTAGAATGCCAGCTAGCTCGCTAGCCTTCACGTATGCCATGAACGCTATAGCTGGATGCCCATAGAGGTTCAGGCCGTGGTAATCTTCGAGTGCGTAGTGGATACCTGTGCCGAACCACAAGTAGTCTGCGCTTTCACGCAGGACTCTCCCGTCCTGAAGATGACTAAGCCATTTCCACAACCTACGACACTTCCGGAAAAGCATCCGGTCAGATGTACGTAATATGAATGGTTTAGCGCCCAGGCCCAAGGTGGACTGTAGCTGTTCTAGGTTCACCGTCCTAGCCTCCCAACGTTGGATAATTCAATCTATACGTCTATTATATAGGCAAACTATAGGCACACTCAAGTTGTCTTTAATGGTTCCCCATGAAGTCGATGATCGATAACCTCCGGGATGTCCTTCCCTTCCTCCTCCTGAACTTTAGCGTAATGGTCAATTAGAAATTGGCTGGTCGAGTAATACTTACCGTTCACAACCTCCTTAACGTCATCGTCGCACGTACCGTTAATCAGGATGTACTTACATAGTACATCGGTTCTGAGCACGCTATCCATACGGCGAAGTCGACCCTCGGCCTGGATGTTATCGTTAGGGTCCCAGGACCATCCCAGGAAGTAGGATACGAGACCCGTATCAAGGGCGAAGCTTTGGGCAAAGGTGATCGTACATAGACACACTCCTTTAGTACGCTTCCACTCGTTCTCAACCCGTTCGATCTCGTCAGCACCACAGCCTCCTCGGAGTATAAAGATGCTGTCTTCGGGGTACCCACTCTTTATCAGCTCGTCCCGAATGATGTCTAAGGTAGCGGAGAATAGGGAGAAGACGACCGTATGTGGATCATCACTAATCCCCTCCAGGATGTAATCAATGCCTGGACCGACTTCGGCCTCTGGATCAAGTATACGAGGAGAACAACACAGCTGCCGCAAACGGGTAAGTTTGGAAATGGCATTAGGTGTTACAACGGTAACCCCTTCCATCTCAAGAACCATGTCACTATCAAGTTCCTGGTACCACTTCCGCTGCTTCTTAGACGGATCGAGATCGACCACCTCTCGGCGTGTACCTGGAAAGCCTTCGATAGGTCGAGCAACGTAGTACTGGGACCGCATCATCTCTTTGAGCCGCTCGGGATTACGAACGCCGTATATCTCCTTACCGAAGCTCGTATCGTCAACCCAGCACCAGGTAGTGACGAACTTCCAGTAGGAACTAAAGGTCTTACGCGACATGTAATGCAGTGCTGGCCACAAGTCTTGAGGACCTCGAGAAGCCCAAGTAGCACTCATCCCGATGAAGTGGCTAGTCTTAAGTCGCCTGAGCTGCTCGAAGTACCGCGTCTTCCTATTACGCAATATACGGTGGAGCTCATCATTGATTACCAGGTCGACTAGCGGCAACTTCCAGCGGCGTTCCGCAGCGAACCTTGCTCGGAAGGACGCAAACGTCGTTAGCCAGACGCCGGGGTTATCCGTAAAGAAATCGTCCCAATCAGGATCACCCTCCCCAATGAGGATTACTGGCTTTGTATCAGTCCAATAGGGTAATAGCCTTCGCCAGGTATAGATCGAGCCCTGAGTGCCCATGATGATAGTTCGGTTGACTCTCCAAGAGTCCCAGGCCAGCATCGCCATGAGGGTTTTGCCAGCTCCTGTGCGGTGACCTAATACTCCCGAACCATTCTTGGCAATGAAGGCAGCGTCCTCTAGCTGACCTGGAAGGGCACTCTCCCAAAGGTGCTCGGTGTTAATTAGATTGCGGGCAGCTTTCAAGTAACACCTTCTTTATCGGACCCTGGCCACTTACCCTCTTTGATATACCGAGCCCTCATGGATTGGTATCGTATACCCAGAAACTCGGCAACTTCGGCAGCTGGCACGAGCCCTCCGTGGGTAGGATGAGGGAGATATACAGAGTTCCGCTTATTCCGTGCCTGATCCTTAAGCGTAGCCCATCGGACGTTTCCGGGAGTATAGTTTCCGTTACTATCGATTCGGTCCAGAGAGTGCTTCTTACTGGGTCGTGCTCCCATGTCTTTGAAGAAGGCCTCGAAGCCGGTTTCCTTATCTTTCCAAGCATCGCAGACTCGGATACCGCGCCCACCATATGCCGGATAGCCGACATGATTCTCGACATAACACCTCCTCAGCATGCTGTTGTGGATATGGTATTCCTGGGAGTACAACGTTGGGAGCCCACGATTTACACATCCGCAATGTGTCTTGGGATTGTTCGTGTGTAATAGGTAATCATGCCTAACAACGACTTCCTCCCCACAGTCGCACTTGCATACCCACATGCGTTTCCGATTGTGCCTTCTTGGCCACAGACGTGTAACCGATAGCATCCCAAACTTCTGGCCTCGAAGGTTGAGACCTCCGCCTAGCAGCGTTTCGGTCAGCTGTGGATTAGCCATCTCTGTCACCTAATGGCGATAGTGAATAGTAGGCCGAGGGCGATCCCTATGGCTATATATTCCGCGTAGCCTAGTTCGCACATCTACTCCTCCTCGCAGTTGTCGCCGAGTAGACCACAACAGAATACAACCATCACTGCGGCCCAATAGATCGCCAGGATTGTAACAGCTACTCCTAGACTCATGACTGTTACTCCCTAATCAGGTTGTGACTTGAGATTCATCCTTGCATCAAAGTGCCCGATGTTGTACCCGCTCTTGAAGCAGTTCCACCAAGGTTTCCAATCATCGGGATCAACTTCGATACCGTTGTCGTCAGCCCACCTTTCAAAGCTAAGCCAAGCGTCTCGACTGACACCTACTGGCGGCTCCCGGGAGCTCATGTTGCTACCTCTTGGCTTTAAGTTCTGTGACAACCCCTGCGGCATCGACCATAACAGTCAGGCCGAACCTGTTCGAGTAGTGTCGGACCAGATACCAGATTGCTTTCTGGATATCCTGTTTCTCCTTACCCTTTGTCCTCGCCCGGCAGATGTAAGTTACGGCATTGCCGTCATGAAAGCCCAGTTCGAAACCTTCAACCGCATCGATGGTCTCGACTCCGTTTGATCCTTGGTAGTGCGAAGGATGATTAACCGCATCATTCTTGCTCATGTGCAACTCCTGTTGACTGTTGGACTACTTGGACCTTAGCTACCTCGAACAGCAGGTAGTAGATCGCGTGCCTGATCGCATCACGAGCGTGGCGACCAGTATTATATACCTCCCAGATTTTCAACTTCTGGTCGGTACAGAATCCTTTAGCTTGCTGCGCCATTTGTAGATGGAGGGGGAATTCATCTATCATGCAGATATACTCTAGCGCACCAATGAGTTTGGGTGTGTGGAGCGCTTGCCATGCGTGGTCCTTGGCCTTCCAAGAGTACACACGATAGTCCTCCATCACGACCATATCGGGCTGCCTATCATGAAGCCACTGGCGGATGTCCCAAGCTCCATTTGCAACGTTCTTAGTGGTTATCTGCCGGACATCGTCAAGGGTATGACCCCTGAAGCAGCATAGCCCTGTAGTTTCACCTGGGTCGATCGCCGCTATACAAGGGGTCGACTCTGGTAGGGAGACTTTTAGTAGGTTCTTAATTACTGTGCTCATCCGACCTTACCTCCTATCTCCGAAAAAAGAACGGGGTAGAAGACCAGAGGGGATCTGGCTCTACCCCGTTGAAATACCGGCTGATGGGAGGTGCCGGTACAGGAGATGATAGTTAGGCCGCTTTCGCTTCCGGTTCCTTCTTGGTCTTGGTCGCGGCGAACACGATCTGGTACGGAACGCCGAGTTCCTTGGCGATCTCGCCACGCTTCGCACCTTCCTTGAAACGCCGGCGGATGAAGTCGATCCGACGCTCGCCGTTCGAGAGAACGACGGCTGCACCTTGCTTGGTGGCGCCTTCGCCTGCTTTGCCCTTGTCGGTTGCCAGTTTCGCTTCGGCTGTCTTGCCTGATGGATTCGTTGCCATGGTTCAAACTCCTCTTCACTGGTTGACGGAAAATAAACGTCGCCGCTCCCATTGCGTGTGGATAAGCGATGATTAGATTATATAGCATCCTAAGGTTCATAGCAAGAGGTCTTTGATGGTCTCTTTAGGGTCGCCTAACGTCACCTAGTCTATAGCCATCACGGTTGCCATACCTGTTGGGCATAAGTATGAACCCAGCCACTTTTTCAACCATGAACTTGTGCGACTTAACGTACCTGGACAAACGGCGAGCATTGGTAATGATATTGTTCTCGGAGTACTCCTCTCGCGACATAGCCCAGCTCGCGACGTCCTGTAAGGTAAAGACCTTGGTGGGATTGCTCTTGAGTTCCGGATAGTACTCCAGCGAGAAGGACTTAAGACCTTCCATCGTCCAATCGTACTCGCTGACTGCTTCCTCAGAGGCAGTCGCTAAGGACGCCCCTACCAATTCACCGTCTGCCATACCGACAATACTCCCTACAAGGCGGAACAACTGCTCGAGGTGTGCTAGTCGATGCTGGCTCTTGTATCTAGGATTCCACCCACCATCCTTTGCTTTTCGGAATAGCATGTGGAGAACAGCTAGCTGATGTGCTAACCAAGCCTCTCGTCCCCCGAGTGCGACGAGCGCTCCCGAGGCCCAATCAGAATCGTGATCCGTACCAATAGCCTGCATCTCGAAGATTAGGGACCGTTGTAGGATATCCGCATTCATGAACGGTTGTTGAATGGCCGTCATAGCAAATACGGTCCTGACTGGAATACGGTAGTTATCAGAGGTCGTGAACAGCTTCCGCATCTCGACATAAGGACTAGGCTCAGTCACGATCCGACATATCTCATCGGACAGTCTTTGCCGGAGTTCCTTATTGACCATATGTACGTTGTCGATAGCGTGAATACCATCACTACTCGTAATACTAGCGTACCAATCTCGTACGTCCGTAGGCTGGTTTCGAAGAGCTGGTCTGCCTGTTAGGATCTGAAGTCGGAGGGAGTAGTAGCTCGACTTGCCGGATCCAGGTTCGCCGATCAGAAGTTCCACAGGTAGCTGAGCTCCGTTCCAACGCCACAACCAAGGTGACATGTAGCTCAGTATACTCAGGACCTTATAGTCGTTCGGTCTGGCGAACTTAAACTGCTTAAGAACCTTAGGCCAGTAGAACTCCTCGAACTTAGGCTTAGTCTGAAGCCAGGATATCTGCTTCTTGAACTCCTTGGCAAGTAGAGCATGATCTAGCGGCTCAACCTGATCTGCTTTGAATAACAATCCATCTGAACCGTTCTCCTTGATGACGAAGGACTGTTCTGGATCGGCAGACACTACAGCAAAATGTCCATCGTCCAACTGATATGCCAACCTGAAAGGGTCTAATAGGGCCAATGTACTTCGGGGCTGAACACTTTCGACAGGTTGTTCACCTGTGAAGCTGGCAGCGAGCCACTGGACAAACTTGGAATCTGCCTGACCAATATCGTAGTTCTTATACATGAACTCGCCGAACTTACTCTCGTGCAGAGGCTGGCTATGGTGTTGTAGTAGATTCACCCGCAACAACTTCTTGGATCGGCTATCGAAGTAGAACGGGGTATCAGTACCTTGTTCCATCATTCTAATACCAGACCGGTCCATATCACTTAGGACCATTAAAGCTAGTTCCTTAGCTTCCGATCTGTACAGAGTTGCACCGAGACGTTTATTCAGCAGGCTCTTTAGATTGGGGTGGATAGGAAATGCACTCTTCAGCTCGATGCACTGCTTGAGGACCAAGTCTAGTCCGTCTGCTCCATGTCCTTGTAGGAAATCGTCCAGTCCCACCTTTTTACCTTCACTAGCAGGCAGGATGAGTTGGCGAATGTTACGGCTAATCAAGCCTTGAATGCGGAGCTCGAAGCCGAGTTCTGCAGCAGCTTCCTGGACCTTCGAGTTGGCAGGATTGTCACTATCGAAGGCTATGATGATCTGCATGTCGTGATCCTTAACGAACCGGATCAGATTCTCGAGACCGCTTGCTAGGAAGGCTTTGTTATCGGAGGTAGGGGCTAGATTGGCTCCCTTCTCCAGCTTTGCGACTATGTCGCCATCCCGGTTCTTAAGAAGTGTCGTACCTTCAGGGAGGATGAGAGTTCGAGTGCGCCAGTTATAAGTGCCCCCTACCGCGCATGTAGGAAACCCTTCTGCACAAGCTTTAGCTGCCTTCTTCTCACCCTCAGTTAGGATGATTGCCGATGGGAATCCGTTTATTTTGGTCCGACCCTTACCAGCAGCTGCGGCGCGTGCGAGCTCAGCGAATGCCTTAGGAAAGTATAGCCAAGAGCCGGAGTTCTGTGGTTGTAGATATCTAGCACCCTTCGGGAGAGGCTGAAAAAGCCTGACACGATAGAAAGGAGCCCTATTACCACTAAGGTCGTAATACGGTATGACATACCCTGGAGTACCTACTCCTGGAGTATCCATGTATAGATGCGGCCTAATGCCGACTGCCGCTAGTTCGGACTCTTGCGCTAAGTGCGCATCTAGGTCCTTGGTCTCTAATCCACTCTTAGCTAAGTCCTGCGCCAAGAGTTGATCCGCCGTGACTATCTGCACGTCCCCTCCGCATGACCTGATTGTAGTGCTGCTCTACCCATCCTGAGTGCTACTAAAAGGACAACACTAAGGATATTATAAAGCAATTGCCTGTGGTCCTTCAACGGGAATCTAGTGTTCCTAGCCCCCTGTCCAGCAGGTTACTTTCAGCCTTGATACAGGATATAACATCCTTCTCGTCAGCTTCGTATCCTAGCTTGCGGAGACACGTGTAGAAAGCGTTCCAGCCAATCACTTGCTCTCGACAGACGTTGTACGACCTGTAGTTTTCTCCGACAGTTTGTCCGGCTTGAGTAAGCGTAACTCCTGCGGGATCTCCGTCAGTGTCGGTGGCGCCACTGGTAGCTTCGTTTCGAGCGGCACCGTCGTGCACCCTAACATAACCATTAGGGAGGCCAGTAGGGCAAGCTTTCTCAACCTTCTCGGTAATGATGACGGGAACATTTCGGATAATCTCCTCTCCCTTTACGTATACCTTCTTGACCCTGTCTTTGAAGACATACTCGGTTTGGATGACTGTATGGAAACGAACCTCTCTATCCGCAAGGGCCATTTCCACAGCCGCCTTTTCACTGGCATTCCAGAACGCCTTCGTGACATACCACCCTCCGGCAGCACCCAATAGTCCTACGACTATGAGTATAGGGAAGGTCGCACCACCACCAACGAAGAACTTCCCAATGATACTGGGGACAAGAGCGGCAGCCCCACCACCGAAGATGGTAAGTATCTCACCTATTCCAAATCCGAACATGACGATTACTCCTCTTCTGGGGGAGCGCCGAAGATGTCCTTAGCACGACGCCACAAGAACAGACGATCGTCTAATCCTCGAAGTCCCCGGTTAATCTTACGAGTCATGTTGCGCATCTCGATAGCCGAGTTTCGGTCGGCATAAGGAGTGAGCTCATTGGCCTCCCAGAAGTCGAACGCCGTTCTAACAGACCACTCAGGCTGGAAAACCAGATTGGGATCGTCGGTAAAGAAGTTCGGCTTACCAGTCAGCCTCTTACTCGCAAGCATGTAGGCTCTTTGGTAGTGGATCCGGATGAGACCTCTACCACGATATCTCCAGCCGTCGCCCGAATCCTCAGGACCATTACCGCCTCGGTTAGCATACACCCGATTAGCAATCCGCATCGGCTTGTATGCAAACTCCTTCGAGGACTCCGGTGTGAAGTAGTCAGGAAACGTCCGAAGTAACCCATTCGCGGAGTAGTTCAGATTCTCCTCGATCTGGGTCATCCTAATACTCTCATGGCCGATCTGGGCAATGAAAGCCGCCTGCCTTAAAGGCGTGTTGACCTCGAAGCGCTCAAACGCCTCGTTCAAATGGCTAAGGTACTGATCGATGACATACTCGCTTTCCGGTATGATATCGACCATCTGTACTCTGGTTGCAACTTGCATCTGATTGACTCCTTGACTGGTGCATGACTAAGATAACTAGAGGCTACTTCAGCCCGACTTCGAGATCACTACTGCCCCGATGGCTGCAAGGATCAGAATCACTACGACGATACCTGTCGAGTACTTCCAGCTGATAAACCGCATGAGGTATGAATCGACTGTCCCATCCAGCGATAGGTACTTGTTCCACCATGCGGTCCAGCTAGTCTTAAGGGACTTGAGGGACATTATCTTCTCCTTGGTTATCAGGGACGAATATATGACCCGCTAGAGGTTGCTTAGCTCCGGCAAGCCAGGTTGCTACATCGAAGCATGGACACTCTTTCATGTACTCCCACGGCTCGATGATACCGTCGCCATTGAGATCCGGGGAGTAGTCCCTGTGTCCTTTCACCTCCGCAGTAGGATACAGGTCTTGTAAATCGTTCACCTGGTTGGCAAGTGACTCCCATTGAGGGAGCGTGAAGCGACTCATGCCAGCTATGCAGATTCCAACTGTGCGGCTGTTCTGTCCTGACACGTGTGCGCCGATCTCTTTGAGCTTACGCCCGACGACAACCAACCCGCTAATCTCGATGTAGCGGTGGTAGCCGATCATACGCCAGCCCTTCTTACGGTGTAGTATATCACACCAGGTACGATCGAACCTAGCATCGCCATCTGGGGTCGCGGCACAGTGAATAACGATTGCCTTGATCTGTCGCATTACCAGCCTCCTTCGGTAATTAGGTACAGGCCAGCGATTACAAGAGCAGTCCAGACAATCTGTTTGCCCATGTTGAAATAGCTTGGTCGTTTCTTAGTTTCACCTTTAGCCTCCCTAGCTATCCTCCTCCGCTGGATATTACTAGAGCTCCACGAGAAGGCTCCGCACTTTAGGTACCTGTTGAAGCGCCAAACATGTCTCATTAGGAAGAGGGCTATGGACACGTACAACAGGAGGGTTGTCTGTAGCAAGTTATAACGTATCCCAGCATGGAAGTGCTCCCACAAGGGGCCCAACGTAGCAATGACAAGACCACTTAGAGCTAGTTTACCGATTAGGCCATCATCGTAGTCTCGGTGTAGAACCAGAGTAACAGCTATCACGAATATGATAACCGCCGAAGACACTCCTAAGACCTGCATGAAGGTTAAACCTAATTGATCATACATAGCGACCCCTCTACTTCTTCGGACCCGTGAACCATGTCTTCAACATCTCGCTGAGCATCCTGAGGTCGGCTTGTTGGGCCGCTTTATGGATAGCTGTTGCGAACGACATGAAGAAGGTTCCGGTCAGAAAGATGATTGCGTTCTCCGCCTTGGCTAATTCAGTGTAGTGGACTACTAAAGGTCCGACATAGATAGCTGATAATATTCCACAACCTAGAACGGAGGTCTTGTATATGGAGGCCTTGCCGCGCTCCTCGTACGGGGATGGGATAAAGGGGATACTAACCAGCGCACCAAAGATGGCAGCTAATAGCCCCCCCACCTTAAGCCCGACAGCAGCTGCAATTTCTGTTAGCACAGGTACTCCTTAGTTTAGGAACTCGACTAGCTGTCCCAGTTGTACGATGTCGTTATCACTGGTTGCTTCGCCAGTGCACTTGATCGTAATGGCAGCTCCATCATCCTGCGTAGCGGTACCGGTTTCGATATCGATAGCACTGGCGGGAGTAGTCTCGAACACGTTCAACTGAGCGACGTAGTCCTGCGTATCTGTTCCTGTAGAGAATACCTCAGCGACAGCCCTCCAAGCACCGTCGATACTAACGGTGAAGGCATATGTCAAGATGACTTGCGAGCCGAAGTAGATCTTCAGCGTCTTGGTATCCGCATTGTTGGGGAAGGTGCCCCAAGCTGTGATACGGACTCCCTTACCTGCTACACTCATTGCATCGGCAGGTAGGCTGTAAGTGATGAGGTCGTCCTCTCCTACACCGATGTTTCCGACCTGCGTAGTATCGACACTAGCCTTCAAGACAGCGAAGGCTCCGATGTTAGCTGCGCCGATCTCGAAAGCAACCGGTTCAGCTTTCACGTCCGTGTTATTCACGTACAAGTACATCGTAGCCCCTCTCGGGATCACGATTCCTGTTTGACCATTCACTAGGACCGTAAGAGTGAAGTCGCCGGTCGTATTGTTGAAGACGACGTAGTCCCAGACAGCTGAAGGAACCTCCACAGAGCGATTGCCTGATAAGGCTCCAGTGAACTCAAGGATCTTGACTCGGGCTTCGTCGTCTGTCAGAGTAACGGCGCCAGAACCGCCTATGGCTTTGGATAGCCGCGATTCCATTACCCGGATGCTCCAAGGACGCCAGTCGGTAATAGTTGAGACGACCCCGCCAGCAGCGACGATCACATAGAGCGGAATCTGCCCAGCAGTAAAGCCACTCGTGTTGACACTAATAGTACCTGCGCGATCGACCTCGACGTAGTTCGTAGCATTGGTCAGAGCGACACTGCTATTGCTCTTTAAGGTAGGTACACCATCGACGTAAATGTAGCCCCCGAAGTACTGGTGCGTCAATCCAGCAGACGTAGTGTAGTTACGAGCAAATATCCCTGCCCATTGGAGGGTAGTGAGGATCTCGTTGATCGTGGTGGTTTTGCCTGCCTGAGCTTCTGTCAGTTGGGTAAGAGTGGTCATAATGTCTCCTAGACGGTCTCGTTCTCGGCGAAGCCCCTACCCACTTGGGCAGATAGCTGGTATACATTGATCACGAGGCTACTCTGGGGTGCCCCGAAGTCGGTAGTCTGGTCGGCTGATAAGTATGTAACGGTCTTAGTAGAGCTGGCAAGTGTCCTCTTCACAGTAGATCCGCTCATGATATCTACCTCGTAGCTCTCTGTATCCTCACCGAGGGGAGCGTCTACATAGTCGCGCATTACGGCTGGGAGTCGAGTCTGTCGGGCCCACTTGATGATGATGTCACTGAGGTGGTTCCTCCCTCCTGCTACGTGTACTGGATGTAGAGGTTTAAGATTGTTCCCTTGGTATGTAGCCGAGATAGCAGTGGCATCTGTTATCACCTGGGTAAAGGAAGGACACTTCCAAGGATACAGCTGACCTACATCGGAGCTGACCATTGGCAGGAAGCGCAGGTAGGTAGCATTTAGCAGAACGAAACTCTCCCCGATCGCGTGATCGCCCATGAAGATATCGGTACCTAAACGCCCTCGTAACATACCGCTGAGTTTGTACGTTGTGCCGGAAACGAGAGTAGCATCCGTGAATAGGATAACTTCGGTCCCGAGTAGGATGACATTTTGGCCTGTTAGAGCCTGTGCTCGAGTTACGCTAGACAAGGCGCCAGAGGTCAACTCAACATTGACGGTCTTAGCCTCGTCCCACTGATGAGGATTAGTAACAGTTGCTAAGACTAAAGTAGCCTTCCCCATAGTAGCCGATCCAAGAAAGACTCCTTCTGGTATTGCGAGGTACGCAATCCCGTCGCGCGCAATGTGAGCAACTCCACCCTTCCATGCAGCCATAAGACCAGCAGCAGCAGCATAAAAGCCGTAACTGTTATCGGACGCTCTTAGGAGAGGAATATCTAATAACCGGAAGTCAGTAGGTCCTTGAGAGGACACTGCAGATATCGGATCCAGAGGAGTCTGCGCGATTAGAGTCTGCGTATACACCGCAGCATCTTCCCCCGATCCTTCCCACTGAACAATACCATTAGCCCCTTCATCCCTCTGCCGAATCCGGACCTGCTTGTTCTCTCCTGTTACCGGAAGGTTGATGACGTCGGCAGGATCGTACTTCACGTACTTCCTGCTGGTAGACCACCTGTAATCCTGTCGAGACTGCCAAAGTGAGTACAACACACGCTCAGCAATCTGGCGAGCTTCATTGTCGGATAGAACGACTGGCAGCTCAACGCTAACCTGGGAGTTAGAAGCAGGAACTGTACGACGAGCGTATTGCGCTCCCTGCTCGTAGTTGGCATTCTCGTTGATGAAAGCTACGGTTATCTCGTCAGGCATTTCTAGATCAGATTGCCTGGTTACCAATACCTGAGCAGGTATGTCGCTACCAGACTCATGAGCGGCAAGGTCATCGTTGTCGAAGGTAGCTGCAACAGCTCCACCACGCTTAACAAATTTCACCTTACCATCCGACTCCAGTCCGTCGAAACTGTACGCGATCATAAGCGGCTCGAGTGCTGCCCGTAAAGAAACACGGGAACCTTTTACATAACCACGTACTTGATCCGTAAGGGCCGCTACGTTAATGTCTCCTGCTAATAAGCCACTTTGCAGGCAGAGATCCTGCACTATGACCGAGAGAGCTATTGTACCAGTAGACGATACTGCCACCCCGTACCACTTGTTAACTATACCTGAAGATGGCTCGTGATCGGCAGTACCCCAGACTCCGTTCTTATATGCCCCGTATGCCCATGAGGAGAAGTACTGAGCTGGGACGGTGCCGAGGTTCGTACGCACCCCACCTATGGAAGTATGCCATAAAGAGCTGCGCTCTTCCGTGATGAACGCTCCGTCATCGAGACGTTCCATACCCGTCAGAGTCGTGCCCTGAGCTGCGGCAATTGATGCGATCTCCGTAAGTGTCCCGTGCGCGTAGCTCTTAAAACCGAAACTGGCGTGACCACCATCGGGCCCCTTCCCTATGTGTAGACCGACTACGTCCGCGAATAGGTAGTCGCCGACATTTACCCCACTCGCAGAAAGTATAACGGCAGCTGGGTAGGGAGCTGACATATCAACATAGAAGAGGTTGCAGGCCCAACCGTTCCAGACCCAGCACTTCACATAGAGGTGGTTGCCATATCTAGCACAGGACATTATTGGTGTCCATGACGACCCAATAGTGCCGGGACCTTCAATCTGTTTCAGTACGTTATTGTCCATGTCCCAACTCATCCACAGCTTACCTGCACTCCACCCCGTTGCGAAGTTGTCTGTCCAGACAAGGTATTTCCGATCGCCTTGCATGATTCCACCAGTCCTCATACTCCTACCACCACCGTAGAAGTATGTTGTTGCTATGATGTTATCTACTATGACGCTGGGACGCTGGTCGTTAAATCCTGCCCCATTGAAGTCACGCCGTATTTCCGCTACCATGTGATGCTGGCCATTGAAAAGGGTTACCCATAGGCGGCTGAACGAGAAATAGTCATTCGAGTCAATACCGTGCGTACACCGGTTGTTAGTATTTCCTGAAACAGCTGTTGATGAGTCAAAGGTACATCCCCCGACCTGATCAGAGGGCGGCGACCAATATTCTGTAGCGCCCGAGATGCCACCCGTCACTAATGTCAGCGTCCCTTGAGATATGACCTCGAATTCGAGTGCAGGGACATTATTACCGAAGTCCTCTAGCTGGAAGTCGTTGAACACAACGTAGGCTAGATTTCGGTACGCGGGCACGTTACCAGCACCTTGATACGACTCCATCAGAGAGCTCGGCAACTGCGTTGTATCGCCGGTATAAACAGTTATCCCATCGGACCGCTTGTTCGAGGCATAGATTGTATTCGCGTCTACAGTGTCGCCGATGTTATAGATCAACCGACCGTTAGCCCAGATCTTTCGCACACCAACAATCGCGCCTTCACACAGACCAATCGCGATGTGTATGTGATACGTATAAGTCGTGCTGGTTTGTGAGGAGCCCCCACCTCCGCCTTTGCCTCCTCCTCCTGACTCCTGCACGATTACGTGGGCGGTCTCAATGATATCGGACGACCAGATGATGTTGCCCGCGATCCGTGCCCGACCATATACCTTTGGGATCGCTTGGCCGTAAGTACTAGTCTGGATCTTGTTATCCGAGATGCGCGGTCCTTGCTGCGAGGTATGAGAACCCTTCGGTGGGAACAGGAGCGAACCGGCTATGGTACCAAGAGTCCAACCAATTGCCGTACCGGTCATCCCGAACGCGACTACGCCAGCGCCAAGTGCCGCCGTACCTAGTCCCGCACCTATTACGCCTAATGCAAGTATAGCCATCCTAGTTTACTCCCGGTAGTCGATATGAACATACCACGAGACGCTGCCATCTTTGATCGAGGATATGCTCAACTACGCGACCAATACTACTATTCGTGTGCAGAATATAAACTGGGTCAAGACGCGATACCAGAGCTACATGTTGCGGCTCGAGTCCAAATCTCATTAGTAGTACGTCACCAACCCGCCACGACTCCTGAGCAGACAAGCGTACTAGCTGCTTATCCATCTGTCCCTCGAGCTCACTATCCTTGGGTTGTCTACCGTAACCAGGCACGTCGTAGAGGTTGGTCCCAAGATTGCTGAGGGCCTTAATTATTAGGCCAGCACAATCTATACCGGTATGCGTACGTCCTTGGTGTCTAAATGGACTACCGAGGTACTTGCGCGCCTCTTCAACGACCGCCATACCGTTCATGTTCGTCCTCCGCTAAGCATTCTATCAAGTCCGGGGATATGCGGGAAGCCCTGGAAGTTAACCCCGTTGGAGAACTTCGAAATGCAGGTCGCGAATGTCTTATTGCATCCAGGCGTCATTGTGTATCCGTCGCCTACCTGCACGTCGTATGGCAGCGACATCTGTAGATCGATCTGGCCTCCCGTAACTAGGAAGTATTTCACTTCGGCAGAGAACCCACTGTTGTTGCCCGAAGTCCAGGTGATCTTACCTTGATCGAAGTAGCCTGTAGCTTCTGCACGAGAGGTGTCGAAGAAGATCCGCCGATTAGATATTCCTGTAATCGTTCCAGATACCTGAAGGGAGGGTAGATTAAAGGCGCAGCGAGCATCGCCTAGATCCGCATCACAGGCGGGCATATAAAGGCGGCCTACAGGCTGTTGAAGAGCTTGTGACAGGCTTCGCAGTTCGACATTAAAACTATTCCGGTTGACACTTACTTCACCTAGACGACCTTTAGGACCTATGATTACACCCTGAGACGTATCGGACCAGTTGATAGTGAACTGCTCGACAGTGGCATAGTCCCAAAGTCCGGCTAGGAGATCAGCCTCCGTAATCGCCGCCGAGTCAAAGGCTCCCTGGATCTCCATGTCGTCGACCTCCAGGCCAAGATTCGCTCGCATAGCACTGCGCCGATAGCTTGTGGACGCGCTGTAGGTGAGACCTAAGTAGACGATGTCCTGATCGTGATCGGTAAAGCCGAAGACAACACTGTCGACGCGTGTCACCTTCCATAGGGTGGCAAGCGTAGTCGCCTCTTCTGCGACGTGGATTTCTAGATTGGCTGATATTGTACGTGACATATTACACCCTTATTTCCATTACCGGAATCTGACCCCAGTCGAAGAGGCTGTACGTCTCAGCACGGGCGTTCATCTTGTCCGTATCGAATCTTGCCGGTACATCAAACTCTCCAGCCCATTGAAGCGATTCGGCCGGCTGAGGAAACTTGGAAGCTAGCCCGCCAGTGGTATAGGTAGTATGTCCGGATGTGTCCTCTATCGAGAAGACACTACCGCTCGCTCCCGTGATCGCGAACACACGATTGTTGACCTCCACCATACCACCGACCCCTGAAATATATATCAGGTCACCGTTGGAGAACCCGTGGGGTGCGCTGGTTGTGACTACACCGGGATCCGCTTTAGTGATAGCAGTGATGCTAAATGAACTGTCCGCAACAAACGTGATGATACCCGTGGTGTAGTCGATAGCGATCTGACCAGCACCTCCACCGACTGTTACAGGACTGGAATCACGGTACACCGTAGTCTGTCCCGATACAGGCTTCTGGATAATACGGTCCTCTGAACCGGCTGCATTACTGTATCTCTTGTACAGCTGGTAAGCTGCGAAACCTGTACCGACAGCGGTTGTACCTAAACGCCCTTCAGTTTGGGCTACTAGATAGTCGATCCAGTCTTTAAACCGGAATCCGTTTGCCTTACCCTTCGCTACTCGGAAGAAGGCAATTAGGACGTCGAGATTCGCTTGGTTCTTAATCCCATGAGCAACGTCCCATGATGCACGAGCTACGGACCAGTTCTGGTTGCGACTCTCAAACCCGGAATCTAGGACTATAACGTCTGTACTGTAAGAAGGACCACCAGCAGCTCCGTAGCTGATAGATGTGGGGAATTGTATTTCAAGGAAGGCCATTAGCTACCCCTTCTTACGCGTGACAAGCTGTTGGACATATCTGAGATAATCTGTGTCCGAGATGCTCGGAAGCTATTGGCATCCGGAGTGGAGATGTTCATGTAGATGGTGACTCCACCGGCTCCACCCGGTACAACATTACCTGCCGTATTGGGTACGATCAGCTCGGGACCTTCTTCGCCAACAAGCATTGGTTGACCAGCACGGAATGGGCCGCCACTAGCCATTGGGACTACTGAACTAAGTCCGATAGATTCTAGACCTGCACCTCCACCCCCACCCCCAGAGGCAAAGCCCCCAGCTATCATCTTGACAACACCCTCCATTAAGCCAGTACCTTCGTCTGCCGACTTCCCGGTATACAAACCTCCGAATATGCCTTTCATGATTGGCGCGACTAGCATCATCTTGAACCCGAACTCAAGAGCTTGCCGCTCGATCTGCTCGAACATATCCTTCCAGGTAGCCTTACCACCCATTGCGATATCGGCGAAGGTCTTGGAAAGATCGGACTCGAGGGACTTCATCAGTTCAGTGATACTACGACCGAATACCTCGGTCTTACTGAGCATGTTCTGCAACCGATCATCACTGATAGCCTCGTAGGCCTCAAAAGCCTCCTCCCAAGTGATGACACCCTTTTCCAGAGCCTCCGTAACTGTCTCGATCTGCCTGTCCATCTTCTGCAACGCTCGAGCACCTTTGTTGCCGGTGTTCTCGAACAGACTGTCCATCTCCTTGCGGAGCTCCTTGATACGGATCGCCTCCTTCTCGACACCTCGGACATCCTCCCACTTGGCTCGATACTCATCGACCAGGAAGTTGATATTCGCTTGATCCATTCCCATCGTCTTGAGGAGATCGACCATTTTACCGGCGGCTACCTCGCGACGCTCCGCATTACGGAACTCTTCAGGATCAGCCGCTAGAGCCCCACGCTTCATGGACTCTAGGTCGCGGAACATATCGCTAATCGACTTGCCGACCTTCTCAGCGTTCTTAGAGAACTGCTCCAGCTCCTTGAGTGTATCCTTCCTCTTGTCGATTAGGAAGTACATGTTGGCAAGCTGTTCCGTGAGGTTCTTACCCTCGAAGCCAGCTTTGCGAAGTTGCTCTGCAATGGCGGAGATCGATCCTTGCTTCTTGATCGGCATCGCAGCTACAGTATCCATGGCCTCTTTCATAGACCTGGCTTTCCGCATTGCATCTTCACCAAAGTCGGCCTGTGCAATTTCAGCCGATAGCGCCTGCACTTCTCGGATGGACTTCTTAATACGCTTGACCCAGTTTACAAAGCCAGTACCAGTTTCATCCGCACCACTACCTTTCTGGGCCGGAGCGACCTCGATGTTCATCAGGGCTACCTGGAACCCCCGGACACGCTCTAAAGCGTCCTTGAGCTTCTTCATCGAAGCTTGTGCGCCTTCGATTTGTTCGTCTACGACTGTCTTTGTCTTAGTACCTGGTGACGGCCTTCCGATCATACGACCACCAGCTGTCAAGCCCATACCGATCGAGCTTGACATTGTCGGAGCGGAAGCGGCTGCTACCTCTTTCATAGCCTCGAGCTTTAACTGCATAGCAGCAATCTCGTCGGCAATCAGGGTCATACGCAAAGTAGCCGTATCCTTCAACTGCTGCGTAGTACGAGCGTCTGCTCCGCCTACGTGCTCGAATATCTTCACCCACGCCTCGGCCTTGATGAGGAAATCATCGGTCTCCTCAACCAAGACGTTCATCTTCTTGCCCATCAAGTCGTAAACAAGAGCTGCTCCGCCTACGGCTACACCAAGACGAAGGAAGAACTTGAGGAGGCCTAAACCACTAGCTAGTGTAGCAGCTGTCCCTACGCCTGTAATTGCAGCAGCTAGTCCCAAGAGGCCTCTAGTGACGAAGGCAATCGCAGCCGGAAGCCGGAGCATTATACTTAGGAGGGCCAGCATACCACCCGCCCCGGCTAGAGCCGCAGTGACTTTCATCACCGTATCCATGTTCTTCGTCAGCGATTGGATAGTCTCCCGAGTGCTAACAACTATATTACGGAATAGCGCAGAAGCGTTGGTAGCTTTGTCTAAAGCTTTGGACAGCTCAAATGTAGATGTGCTAAAACGTTCCAGCTCGGCTTGGAGAGTCTGACTTGCCTGAGCAGCGCCAGGTCCGAAGACCATCATCCATTGCTTGGACAACTTAGGTAGTAGATCAGTAGCTAGGACCTCACCCTTCTTAATCATCGAAGCCAGCTCGCCACCAGTTACTCCCATCGCTCTAGCGGCAAGTTCGAAGGACCCTGGAATCAAGTCACCCATCTGGCGACGTAGTTCTTCCATCGTCACCGTACCTTTGGACAGCATTTGCTCTAGAGCCAAGAAGACGAGACCCATTCGTTCCGAGGACAGACGCATTGCTACACCAGCGGTCGTAGCTGCCACGAAGATGTTGCGCTGCTCTTTCAGGGTGACATTCGATAGGCGTGCGGCCGTAGCAAACTTCGCATACGGTTCGACCATCTTCTCGACACTCAACCCGAACTTATCGGCCTGTTCGGAAACAAACGCGTATTCTTCGCTGACTAGAGCAGCAGACCCCGCAGCTGTTGATAACTGGGCGTTAAACTGCTCCATCTTCATTGTCGCCTTGACACCGGCCGTAGCTAGTAAACCGAAGACGACTGCAACAGCGGTGGTTCCGGCGATAAACAACGCCATCTTCGCACCAGTGCTTTCGAATAAGGCGGCAAGTACCGCAAGTCGAGCACCAACACCCGACAAGGGACCTACCGCAAGAATGGCAGCTCGTTCGAGGTCGCGGAATGCCAACGCCATGTTTTTCGTCTGCTTAGCCGCCGCCGACGCGTTCCCACGGCCAATAATGGCACTCATTCCCGTAGTGGCCCGAGCGATATTGTGGCGCGACATCGTCGCTGCGTTACGCGTCACCTCCCTCGTTAGCCGCTGGTAGGAAACCGATACCTTATCGATCTCCGCCGCCGCAACCCCCGTCTGCCGCATTTTAGCGGTGACGGCTTGCGTACGGGAGAATAAGCTAGTGAGTTGCCGCTCAACTCCGGCAAACTTGGAAAACATCTTCGTCCCGGCCGCATCAGTGGCCCTGGATAAGGTGTTAACCTCTTGCCCGAATTTGCGGAGATGGCGTAGGGAAGACTGTAACTGAGTGGAGTCAGCTACGAGCCCGAACCCTACCCTTCCGAGATCCACTTGTCTGGCCATTATCGTTCATCTTCCCTATAAACACGATCCAGCGTGCAAACTCACTTGTGCTTAACGCTCCGACCTCGTTCTCAGTCAAGCCTAAGTGGAACCCCACCCAGCTGACTAGGAATTGGCTGGAGCCCCTTCGGTAACTTTTCCCTCTTCTTCGACCTTCTTGGAGATGTCCATAAAGCTTTGGACCTTGTCGATCAGGGCGTTGTACGAACCCCCGAACGGCAATTCACCCAGAGCGTCTATGTCTGCGTCCTCGAAGACCTTCTCGTTCGTACCAGGTACAAAGCAAGAGTCGACCAGCATCCGGAGCATACGTGTACGAGTGTCCTCGATGGCCACAGTGCGCAACATCTGACTCACCGAGGGCTCGTGCACTTCAACCTTATCTCCGTTTGGCAACGTAATAATTTCCTTGCGAACCTTCTCGCCCAGGATCCTACTCCGTAGGTCGGCTCTTGACTTCTTCGCTTCCGTCATGGTTCTACTCCTTACGTAGGTAACTGGTTAACTGCCCTATACTGCTTTATATGCTGCTGTGCTTCTTAGACGTCGGTTGCTGCACCTGACATTTGGAGATTGCAGGTAAACACGTTCATCGCTTCCATTCCTGCCGAAAGTGAGATGTTCGTGATAACTCCCGAGCCCTTCCAGCCTACGATCCCGTCGTGCAGATATCGGCCCCAGATGGAGAGATCACCAGCCCACCGAGTCAGAGCATCCTGAATCGCTAGAGGCATCGGCGATGCTGCATCGTGGATCCAACCGAACGGAGTCGTGAGACCTGGACTGTCGAGATACGGCACGTTGAGGCTGAACATCAGGCTCTCTTCCTCGAGCGCCCCGACATCCCCAGACTGTCTTTGCGAAGTGAGGCGGAAGAAGCCTCGGGCCAACGAGCCGCTTGCCTCGCCCAGACCGTCCGGATTCAGCTCGAGCAGGTACTCCGCACGAGCCTCCAGACCAGCTGGCCAGTCGTCCGTCGCATCGAACACCGTCGGAACCTCCAGCGTAACGGTTTTCAACCCAGGAATGTGGGTGTGAAATCCACCGTTGGCGATCAGCGCCGGGATGTCTGAATCCCGAATGGCATCAGCCGTCATGTTCAACGTGAAGCCGGTGAACTTGCCGAGAGTCGCCATGGGGAAGTAACTGACATCCACAGTCACCGGAGACGTAACGGTATAGGCCGGCTTGAACGTCACCGTTCCGAACAGATAGTCGATCGACTCGACATCCGCGGTATGATCCACCGCATTGTCATACACCACGACCGTATCCGTGCGATCCCAGACCCGCTTTGCCGCCGCGTCGATCTGGTAGGTTTTGCCTGACACGAGCGTACAGGCTTCACCATCCGCCACAACTGGAGTGCCAGGCTTCTTGAGGGTGCCGACGTAACCCGGGTACCCCTTGTAGATCGCATTGGCGTTCATGCCCCATGTGATCGGTCCGGTGATCTCCGACTTGTACGTCTGACCGAAGATCGTGTCCTCGATCGCAACTCCCTCCCTCGTGATTTCACCTGTGCCACCCGGGAGGAGCCGGTAAGTGGCGTCGTCGGTGGATAGTGCTACTTGTTTCGCTGCCATGATTAAATTCCTTCCTTTGGTACGTTATGTGATCGCGATCCTATGCGACCCTGCAGCCTCTACCGGCTCGACTATGAAACGGAAATTCGCTGAGAACATTGTCCTCGTGTTGTCATCCCTGCCCAGATAGGCAACGTCTCCTAACTGGATGCAGGACCGATAGATGTCGCCACTTACAGGATCCACATAGGTGTAGATGCCTAATAGAGTCCTGATGGCTTCGTCTATCTTCTCACGCGCTGCTGGGTAGCCATTCCGCGCACCTCTGACTATTACTTGTACGCTGGGTTGGTTGATGAGTAAGTGTGGATACGGATTAAGCCCCCCTGTTTGATTAACCAGTACTACACTGTCCGGCACATCTGGTGGATCACCTAGACAGAGACACCATCCAGAAGTGACGGCGAACTGACCTACGCCCGCAGCCTCCAGAAGGTCCTTAACGATGATTGCAGGATCCCTCATTTGAACACTCCCGTGTAGTGTAGTAGAATACTGGTTAGAAAGTTGTCCATCTCCTCTTCGAGCGCTGCCTGGAGATATTTGCTGCGCGTAGGAGGTTCGTGATTAACATACACCAGCTCGTGGACTAGCGCAGCATACCAAGCAGACGTGCTGCCGTATGTGATCTCACCTTCGATCCGACCATTATCTAGCTGGTTAATGTTCATCTCGGCGCTCTCAGCAAGGAGACCTGTTGCCTTTGGTACGTACTCTTGACTCTTGTCAAATACCGGCTCCAGCGCATCGTATATGGCCTCAGGTGTGACACCCTGGAGGTGCTTAATAAAGCCGTCGTACCGCTGGATAATAGCCGCCATGTCCGCTTGAGCAGTCTTAGTCGTTGCCTTCCTGAAGAAGGCTGGGCTACCCGCTCGTACACGGCCAGGCAGCCGCCCGAAGTTGGCCTTGAAGCTGGTAGCCTTAGCCATTACAGAACTGCCCTTCTCATCGGGTTAAGATTCCTGAGATCCGGTATCTTATCGAACCTCTGCACTTTGAAGGCACCGGCAAACAGTGATGGGTCACCGGCGTCAGTTGTTCCTAAGTATAGCCAGTCACCGGTAGCGACGTCACGGTCAACAAAGACCACGGCGTTGCTGATTAGCTCCCGACGATCAAGCTGACCATAGTACACTTCTTTCCGGTCCTCCCAACGAACTTTGACCGCAATAGCGGGCCCGAAGGTGTCGCCACCGTAGCCATCAGGGGTGACTGCCCACCAAGTGGCATCCTGTTTCAAACCGCGAGTGACGACGTGTACCATTAGGCTAACCTCTCTCTTACGGACAGTCTATGCTCATGGATGGATGTAACTACCGTCGCATCCGCTAGAGTAACCGTGACCTCATACCGCATCATCGGAGCCTCCAGCTCGTCAGTCTGGAATTCGTACTCGACGACACCATTTATGGCATCAACGATTGTCATTGCTTTCTCGACCGCAGCGGCAGTTCCAACTTTCCACCGGAGCGTAGCTGAGCCTCCAGTGAGGTTGATCACCCCACCGCTTTTCTTCGTGCAGGTGACGCGCAGGATGATTTTAGCGTCCTGCGAAACCGCGTCGTGGTGTGCCATTTCTAACTCCCGCTTAAAGTGATAGTCTGTTTAATTCCGGGGTCCGCTCCGTCGTACTGGTCGAAGGTAACCTCGTTAACTGGTAGGGCAGGATCAGCAAATATCATGCCCTTAACAATGTCGGACGCGAAGTCCATGTCTACATACACTATTACGTCGACTGGCGTTACGTAAGCGACTGGAGCTAGACCGGTAATCCGGAGATGATCGACGTACGGGAGAGCCTTTCTATCGCCCGTGACGAGCAGTTCGGGTACATATGCGACGAAGCTTAAGGCCCCAGCGGGGACTTTGAAGACGCGTGCTATTTCTACTGGCTGTCCTGTGAGGGCTAGCGTATCACTTGCAGGATAGAACCTGTGGTCTATTACGATATTCGGCTGCTGGCCTGTAATAGCCAGGATATCCCTGTCTGGACCGAGCTGTAGATTGTTGCTAGTAGATGGTACTGGATTGTACCCGGCGAATGTAATACTACCTGTATCCGGGAAGTTAACCCAGGAGTCAGATAGCTCGAGTACAGGTATCTGACCTGTAATGTTCGCAGTACCAACTCCCGGCAGCTCCCAGACGCCTTCTGTGCGGAATAGTACTGGTTCCTGACCAACGATGGAAAGAACATCTGTCCCAGGACTGGCGAAGACTTCTCCGGCCGTTGATGGTGTAAATCCGGTAAGATCAAGAGTTCCAACTCCTGGTGCTGGATATTGGTGTTCAGTCCGAGCAACTACAGGCGTCTGACCAACTAGGTCTAAAATGCCATTATCAGGTATGCGGACGATACCAACACCAATCGTCGGCGCAAGTCCTACTATGTTTAGAACGCCAGCATCAGGCTGTGCGTCTCGATTGTCCGTTACTACGACTGTACTAACGGCTCCACTCAGCGATAGCGCGCCGTCGCCCGGGGCTACATACTGGTTCTCAGTACTAGCCGCAACGGGTATTTCGCCGGTAATAACAAGAACACCCGCACCAGGTTGTTCCGTTACTCCCGTGGTCGCATTGACCGCTGGGATTTCACCTGTCAGCGCTAGTGTATCCTCTCCAACGGCGATCGTATAGTCGATCTCCACACTAGGCTGCTCGCCCGAGATGGAAAGCACATCATTAGGTACAACGAACCTGTAGCTAATCTCAACCGAGGGTGCTAGGCCTGTAATAGCTAAGGTGCCTGCATTCGGCTGAGCCGTCCGGTCATCTCCCGACTGGGCAATCGGTACCTCACCCGTAAAGACCAGCGCATCGTTAGCCGGCGAGAAGACGTAGTCGATTCCTACGCTCGGCTGTTGGCCTGTGAGGGCTAGGGTATCTTCTCCCGGCTGACGAATAACGCCGATAGCTACAACTGGGACGAGACCCGTAAAGTCGAGGGTGTCTTCGCCCGGAGTAAAGGTGTAGCTTACATCGTTGCTAGGCTCCTGACCTGTGAACGCGAGTGCAGCTACTCCTGGGAATGTGTAGAGCTGGATCGTGCATAGAGGTGTGAGGCCGGTGAGCGATAGTGTATCTTCTGCCGGTGTGAAGCGATAGCTAACCTCGACCGATGGGACGAGGCCTATAATCTGGAGTACATCTTCATCCGGCTGGGATGTTTGGTCATCTCCGGATTGCGATACGGGGATACGACCAGTGAAGGCCAAACTACCAACCGGCACTTCAATGGTGTAGTCAATTTCCGCACTTGGTTGTTGACCAGTTAGCTGGAGGGCCCCGGCACCCGGAGTATAGACGAGGCCCTGGGAGACAATGGGTTGCTCGCCTACGAGGAGGAGGGTGTCAGGGCCCGGAGCGACCAGGAGATTAACCGAAGCTGTGGGCTGCTCTCCTGTAATCTGTAGGGTATCTTCAGCAGGCTTGAAGGTATAGCTGATCTCGATACTAGGCGCGAGACCTGTGATAGCTAGTGTACCAACGCCTGGTTGTGGGAAAGCCCCTTGTCCGGCTTGGACAACAGGAACTTCACCAGCAATAACTAGTATATCTTCAGCAGGCTCGAATACCTTGTCGAACGACTGGACGTCTACTACTGGGATCTGGCCAGTAAGGACGAGGGTATCTTCGTCCGGAACAACAATCTCACCGACTAGTAAGGACGGGATCTCCCCTGTGAAGGCCAGCGTATCCGGAGCCACCCAGAACACCTGCTCCGTCGAGTTGATAGACGGGAACGCCAACGCGGCGATAGTCGTGAAGCCCTCAGATCCGGAGACTGTATTGTGGATGGTAGATAGACCGTCGGCGGGCGGGTACTCCCTTATGAAGGACGAGTAGGTGTGCTCGTACCCGTCCCAGTGGGGGTCGTTGTAGGCGTCGAAGCCGTCGAAGGTGAAGGGCCAGTACCTAGGTCCTGAGTTTGCCTGTGCTATTACGTGCTGATTCGACCCTGCAGGAGCGACGTCAGTAAACCCGTACCACCCCACTATCCCGGCCACGACCAGATCGTCGGACCTCGAGGCGATATCTACCGACCCTGCCTCGCCCGGGAAATAGCCGTGGCGGTCAAAAGCTACTCCGCGCGGGGCAAAGGTAGGGTGAGTACCCGAGTAGAAGGCTACGTGGATGTGGGGCGACTGCGAGATCGGGACGTTGTACGACACAGCCAGATCCTGCGCACCGGTGGGCGGACTGCGTAGATACGCTATATACGGACCCCAAAAAAGAACCACCAGCGCCCCATCAAGGGAAGCCGTCTCCAGAGCTTGGCCGCCGAGCGAAATACCCGTGACAGAGATATTTTCTACCGCGTTATACTGGGCGGAGAAGACAATCGCTAGAGTCGTACCAACCGGCACCGTGACGGACTTGGTAACCGTGACAGGAGCTCCGGGGACTACGCCGGTAGCCTCATCAACGAGGATTAGCTCGAGACATTGGTCAATTAGAACCGTGCCGAGCAGCGTGAACGTACTGACAAACACCGTCGGGATCGCCCCTGCGATAGCGAGAGCAGCATCGACAGGAGCTACGACGGACGGACCCGCCTCCGAGACGACGACGTCCGAGGATATTCCGAGTATCCCGGCATCCACAGGTATCGTCAGAGCTACTCCTGTGGTGACAATTGTGGGAATCTCCCCGGTGAAGGTAGCTACAGCCGTAGCCGGTCCGTATAGGAACCTGTCCTGATCGTTCGCTCCGCGCAGCGACAGCACAACTAGCTGCGTGTAGTCTGCTACACCCTTCATGGTGGAGGTGGTACTACCGGGGGCGTCTACCACACCCACGGTGATACCACCCGACTCTCCACCACGGTCAAGAGTCGGGCCGGTATGGCTTATCTCCGTCTGTCCGGTGTACACCTCGTCTGTGAGGATATTCTCGGTGACACTAGGACGCAGGTCGTAGTCGTTCCAGACCCAGCTATAGGACGTGAGAAACCCGCAGACCAAGTCAGTAGCGCGCGAATCGACGGTCGCTGCGACCTCCACCCATAGATCAATAAGCACCTCGTCGTTGGCATACGACACATCGCGAACGACAACACCGTCCTTGCGCATACCTGCGTAGAACAGATATGTCACCTCGTCTGGATAAATGAGATCCCACGACGGGTCTGAAATGTGGTAGCTACTATTCCACGTGTATGCCAGAGTCTGTGGCCCCGGTGCGGGGTTGAGTAAATAGCTTATCCAGATGCTGGTTGCATACCCGATCTTAGTAACGATCTCGCCATTCAGTACACCACTACCAGTCTGGGGCAGATTGGCAATGTCCAGCATGTCCTTTCCGCCAAGAACGGCTGCGCCCTCTCTCTTTAAACCTGCGGTAAAGTAGTTCCACGAAGACACAGCCACGATAACTAGCTCGGTGCCCTCTGGAATATCTACGGTGTCGCTCTGAGCGAGGGACTGCTGACGAAGAGCCGTGGTATACGTACCAATCAGCGTCGGCTTGATATACGGCTGCCGTTGTGTGATATTGAGAGCACCTACTCCGGGCGAGAGGAAATAGCTGATCCCAACCGAGGGAGCCAACCCGCTGAAGGCAAGTGTATCTTCAGCAGGGCTTAAGGTATAATCGAGCTCAACACTGGGTACTTCACCAGTGAGGGCAAGTACGTCTTCCGCCGGAGCAAACCGATAGCTGATCTCTACAGTGGGTATTTCTCCTGTCAGTGCTAGCGTATCTTCGCCTGGCCGCACGCGCTCGCCAACCAGCGAGACTGGTATCTCCCCAGTAAGGACTAAGGTGTCCTCAGCAGGCTCCGTAATATAGATGATCCCGACGTCAGGAGCATAACCCGTGAGTGTGAGAATACCCTCGTCAGGCTTAACAACGGGGGCGGCGAGTACAGTTGGAGCAAATCCCGTGAAGACTAGTGTACCCTCGCTTGGCTGAGATGGCTGCAGCAGGAGCGATGGTGCCAGGCCGGCGAAGAGTAGAGTATCCTGAGCGGGGGATATCGAAGTTAGATTGATACCGACTACAGGAGTTTGTCCAGAGATGTGTAGCGACTCTACGACGAGCCGCATAGTGGTATTCGTGTTGGTAACCTGATTCCACGCCCCGCTGGGGAATCCCCTCGTGTGGTAGCCAGGGAATGTCTTTGGCTGCCACACATACATCGTGAGGTGGTCGCCAACGCCGGAACCGGTGAACTCCACCACTATGGCGTACGGCGTGTTTGGCTCGAGTCTGTACCCAGCGAAGTCAAATCGGAATGTATTCGCGGATAAAGATATGTCTGTGGCAGCGTCGAAGGTATTCGTCGACGAGGCGAGCGGAGACGCACCGTTAGCGGGGTTAGCGGTTAACGCGTCGAAGTCCCCCGTGTCGGCCGCGTACAGGCGCGCGATAACAGTTCCTACAGGCCCTCCGTTCTTCGCCAGCAGGAAGTCCACGCGGCGCAATATGCCGCCCTCAGGACTACGAAAGACCTCACCGCGGCTGTCTATACCTATAAAATTAAAGAAGCCGACTGTCTGCGGATGCAGTATAAAATCGTGCTCGGCAGCATCGGGGAAGACGTACTTGTCCTTGAAGTCCAGAGTAGGTGCGTAGGTGGCGAGTACGAGATCAGCCTTATCCACCGCAATGTTGGGGTGCAAGCTGTCCGATAGTGTCGGAGCTAGCCCTTCAATCGTAATAGTGCCAGCGCCTCCTACAGGAAGAAGCTCAGTTACGACCAGCCTGGGCAACTGCCCCATGATGCTCAGCCCGCGGACGAAGACGAGCATCTCGGTGCCGTCTGAAGTAGCCGGCTGTGTACCTGAATCCCACCCTCCGAAGGATGGATACCAGCTAAACGGATCGTCAGGCTCTGTGTACTCTATAATCTGCTGGTAGCCGCCTATAGCGTTCGGATTTCTATTGAAGAATATCTGGGTCTCAACGTAGTTGTCGGGGTCGCCGTCGTTATAGGTAGCTACAAACGCGTAAATACCGGGGGGCAGAACCTCGCCGGCGAAATCTAGCGTGTACAGTGTAAGCGTGCCGGTGAGAGTAGACACGTCCAACGTAGTGGTAGATGTGGCAACCGGGCTGTCTAAGTACGCCGGGTAATAGCCGACATAGCTATTACCCTCGTTGCAGAGGTACACCTCTATGACGAGGTTCCCTGTGGGAGATCCTTCCTTCCTGAGGTTGAAGTCTACATGATCGAGCACGATAGGCACGCTGACGGGAAACACCGTGCCCTCTTTGGTAAACGTGCCCTCGAGGGGGAGCCCGAAGGTGCCAATATCCACAGCGCCCAACTTCTGGACAACGGGCACTCCCGGAGTGAAGACCACTCCTATGACGATGGAGGGTACTAATCCTCCGAATGCGAGTACGTCCTCTGCAGGGGCACGCGTGATATGATCGGACAGAGCAAGAGTCGGTACCAGACCGACTAGAGCTAGAGCGCCGTCGTCGACGGCGATACTCGAGGCTACGGACACAGTCGGCGCCCAGCCGGTGATAGCCGCGGAGCCCGCGTCGACGGCAATACTCGAAGCTACGGACGCAGTCGGCGCATGACCGACCAGAGTAAGTGCACCTGCGCCGACGGGTATGTTCTCCCCGGCGGAGATCGTGACCTGCGGCGTCTGCGTGATCGTGTCGGCAACTTCACCGTCATACAGGACTCGGAAGTCGTATTGAACCGCGCGCGAGTTGACCTTCGCCTCAATCGACCACACGTCCTCGCGGTTGCCGTTGTTGGCAACGTCAGTATTCGTGGTCGATGGGTTCTGGGCCGCCGTCTCCTCGATTCGGCCACCGCCGAACGTGCCGGACATTCCAGTGAGGCGCTGCGTCGTCGTACCTGGGGTCGCTGCCCCCAACACCATCTGGAAGCCTTGCGGGCGGTGCAGCGTGATCGCCGCAGACCCGTACTCGTCAGAAGCATCCGTCAGGATGATGACGAACCGCTGCCCCGGCCCCAGTGTATGAAGGCTGGCGAGTTCTCCGGCGGACAACTGCGTGAGATCGAGGTTGACCTGCGTGTCGGACCACGTATTGACCGCGCTGGTGATGTCTACCTCATTCGCGCTCCCCGCGAGGGTGTTGGCATCCGACAGGTAGACCGTGGCTGAGCCTTGCGATGCTCCGAAGTTCAGCCCATCGACATCGACATCGGCCGTGTCCATGTCGAACTCGGACGGCACGACACCTGTGATTCCCTCCGCCGGCAGGTTCGCAAGGATCAGTGCGCAGCCCGCTCGCCGGTTGGCCGTAGTCCAAGTGCCTACGTAGTTTTCCGCCGCGCCGGTCGTGACCTCCTCATCAGCAAGCGAGCCAGTCGTAGTCGCACCAACGTCAACTTGCTCGGTCTGCTCGGTAACTCCGCCAGACCACGCGACCGTACCAGAGTTGCCCATGCCGCCGAGACACACCGCAACCGACGTGTCTGACGACGTGATGTCGAGGGTGGTAGTACCCGCCCCGGTCGAGGCGTGTGTGTCGGTGACCGTGGGCGTGGTTTGTACGCAGTTCTCATACGAAGCTGCATTGATCGTGAACGCCGCAGGCTCGCCCGTGACGACAATCGTGGTGCCGCTCGCCGCTTGAATGCCGGCGTCATTCAGAAAGAACAGATCAACTCGCTGGTCGGTGGCATCACCCACCGCGATCCCAACGACATGCGTCATCGACTGACCGCCGTAGGCAACGGTCGGCTGCGATGGACTTGCAACCTCCTGCGTAATCCCGACGATTAGGCAGCGATTGTTTCCCGCGCTAACCGAGTAGCTGAAGCTATCGGTATTGCTTGATGCGGCGGTGTTTAAGCGAACGGCCATTACGGTGTCCAGCTCTCGTCAGCGCGTTCCCAGTAGCTCTGAGCGTTTAGGTCTTTGCGGTGGTCCCACTGCTCGATGTTCTTCACGTTGTTGATGTTTCGCTTGCCGCCGGGAGCGTTGGGGTCGTCGATCGTCAAATGCTCGGTGCCGTTCCTGTCAGTTTCAACAACGACACGAATGACACCTGCATACCGAATGGGGTCGTTCGAGGCCACGTCCCACTCGTAGTACCAGATTGGCTCGTCTTTTTGTGTCTCTTGGCCCATTACGGCACCTTGCGCCACTCGCTCGCGGCGTCCGATGTTTCCTTGTATTGCAACTCGGCCGAGATCGCCGGGGCATCACCCGTCATCTGTCCGCCGACTCGGAGGTGGAACGTCGTCTCCTTTCCAATGCCGAGATCGACGTTCTGCGCTTCAAGCGCCGTCGAGCCAGACTCGGTTCCGTCGTCGTAGAAGCGGAAGCTATCCTGCTCGGTCGTGTATGCGACAGCGGGACGAAGCGCGACTGTGGTGCACACCCACTGTTCGGTACCAGATGTAAACGCAGGCGGATTCTCTGGATCAGCGGCCGGCGTCAGATCGTAGGCACACGCAAGCGAACCTCCATTACCTCCGCCGTTGGCAACGATGTCGCCCAGCGTGTCGGGATCGGTGTAGCCAGATGGAACGGAAGTGAAGTCACCACCTGCCGAATCCCATACAGCGGAAACGACAATCGTTGCACCAGCGTCCAGATAGTCGATCGAGCCGGGGTCCGCGTTTGTACTGTCACCTGTGGCCGTGACCGTGGTGACATCAATCGGTGTCGTCGTATCGACTCCGGTGAACGCGAGCATCTTTCCGCAGATACCCGTAGAACCGAATGACGGGGTAATCGTGTAGCTTGCAGGCTCGCTCGAAGCAATGCGCCACCAGACCGTTATCCCCGGCGGAGAAGGCGCGGCACCTCCGGTCAACACGTTGTTGACGATCTGGTTCCAGCCGGTGAGCGTGTTGAAGCCACCGTCGTCGCCATCGGCTGTTACGCCGTACAACAATAACAGGTCATCGTCCTGCACACCGGCAGGAACGTTGACAGCGAGACTAGCTGCTGCCGCTCCCGTCCCGGCTTCGGTGGATGATCTGAAGGCGATAGCCATACGTTACCGTTCGAGAGGTACCTTAGCTGCCGGCATGATCTTGGTCCCGTATGTCTGTTCAGTGTGCGTTAAAGTTCGGTTCCGTCGTTTAGCGTACTAGCGTACTATGTCGCCGTACTAGTCGAGAAACCGAGGAGCAATATGCCCCTCGGTGCCCGAATGCTCGCTGCTACGCCAGCGTGAAGATCCCGTTCGCGTGCATCTGGATCGTCAGCGTGTTGTTCTGCGTCAGCGCGAACGCCGCTGCAGTCAACTTCGACCAGCATACCGCTTGGCCGGCTGAGTTCTTGATCAGCGCGAACATGATGCTGGTGATATTGCCACCAGTTGCTGTCCAGAGAGGATCGGCAGCATCGAACTTGTACTGACCTGCTGACGCTCCAACTACCCAAGACCGAGTCAAGAGCGATTGCCCGCCCGTGACGTAGCCGTTGGCGTTGTTTACCTCGTTGGTGACCGAGGCAGCCGTGGATAGCGTCGCGACCGACGCGTTCGAGGTGCTCTTGTGCAGCTGCACCTTGAAGATATCGGTGCCCAGCTGAATGACACCATCCCCGATTTTGCGCTTCGCTTGGTTGTATACCGCCCATGCTGTTGCAGCCATCTTTCCTTACTCCTTGTCAGGTAGTTCCGCGCCCGTCTTGATGATGTGCGCGATAAGGCCATCTCCATGGACGGCTAACTCAACCTCGTTCCCCATGAACTTCACCTGGTCCATGAACTCGTGTGCTTGAGAGACCATCCACGTGTTGCAGTAGAAGATCCTTCCGCCACAAGTAACCTTGACCACGCTTTGTCCGTCGTTTTCCTTCTGTTCGTAGGCGTGATGTCCATACTTGGAAACTGCTACATTCGGCACTCCGAAATCGTTCGATAGAGTGTCCGAAGCCTGTTGCGCTTCTTCCTTGGTATTGTACTCGAGGATATGCCCAAGGGTGTCGTGCTTGACTAGTGAGCCATCAGCCTGTTGGCATACCCAGCTCTCCTTCAGGCAGGAGTCGAAGCCATAGAGCTCTTGACGCCATACACCGAGCATACGTAGCAGGACGATAGTACGAAGGACTACTGTGGAACCGCCGGGGACGTAGAACCAGGCGCCTTCTCCGTAGTGCTCGTTCAGAGGGGCAGCTAGTTCCTCGTTATCGACGCAGTGCCAGATGAGCCCCTTACCCTTCGGAACCATATCGAAGGTTGCTGGGTCGCAGTGGCTCGCGATGAAATAGTGGCAGTTCTCGACGATTGGCTCCAGGAATCGCTTGTTGAACTCTCGACCGTCCAGCATAACCTGAGCAGAGGGGACCATCCCGTGGTCTAGGGCCCATTTGTAGGCGCCATTAACGGTTATGAGGGAATGTCCCCCTTCACGCTTCTGCCGGATTTCGTCTGCATAATCGTTCAGGGATGGGCCACCACACAAAACCAGAGCGGGGCGATCCTGACGATCGTGAGGGATCATCTGAGGCCAGCCTCGCTTGGTGCTGAGCTGGATGTTCTCGATGAGCTTTTCCTTAACCGTGTTCAAGGTGCCGCGGATGGCGATCTCTCTGGCGCTATTCCACGCCGTAGCGTAGAGCATCACGCAGTTGTCGTACTCCTTGTACCAGTTAACTTGGGCTCCCAAGTTCCGGAACTTCAAGGACCACCAAGCAGGCGGCTTGACTGTAAGGTGGAGTTTCTCGCCGATTAGCACTCCACAGGCATCATCGGTGGTACTGATTTGGAAGAACACGTACTCCGCGGCCTTCATGATGTTCTTGAGCACGATCTCCACCTTGTCTTCGGGGATGTGCTCCATCACATCGGTGCAGAAGCCATATTGTGCAGCAACAGGCAGCGGCTTTTCGAGGTCTGCCTGGATGAATTTCAGCGTGTCACCCTGATTCGATAGAGCCTTGTAGACGAAGGGATCGAGGCAATTGATGGCGAAATCCACCAGAGTTACCTTGACTTTGCCGAACATCGCGAGCGCGATAGCTCCTCGTCCAGTACCGCAACCGAAGTCGATGACATGAGCCCCAGCAGGAGGACGCGCTTCAGCCAGGAAAAGCTGAGCACAGTTTTCGCCCGGAGCTACTGCCCGATATTGCTCGTGGGCCCACATCTTCTCGTACTTCAACTGCTCTGGATTGCCGAACAGCTGACCATTCCCCTTTTTCGGCGGAGCTGGTTGTATTAGAACCGTCGGGGCTCGCCCGATGAAACTACCGCGTGCTGTACCTGTCATGACTGTCTCCTTGACTATATGACTAAGAATCGTGCATCTTGCTTGTTGGGGGTTGCTACATTTGCCGCCACTCTTGCGAGTGTCAGTGTCGTATCTAACGTAATGGCCATCTGTCCGTACTTCGTGGAAGACAAGCCAGGACCAAAGATATCGTGATACCGCTCGGTAGCTTCACCGATAGTCTGAGCCGCAAGTGCACCATCTTTGGTTTGCAGCTCGTAGACATGGGCAGCTAGGAAGAGCTCGATATTGGTAAGGACTACTTCAGACAGGCCCAGAGTTGACGGTAACATCTCGTCAACCATAGCCCCGGCAATATCCATCGCTAACGCTACGTCAGCATTGGGAACCTGAATAAGGTTCTGAACCTGAGCTTCTGCCGTTCTTGGCATGACCTGTCCTTGTTACTGGCGTTGTAGCGCCGGTTTCGTAGCGGTCGAGAGAGCAGCAACTTGGTCCACTTGTTCCTGCTTCCGCGGGCCGTAACTCAAGGCTAAACGCTCGAACTTGTTCGGGAAACTCTCACTGAGCTCCTTGTCCGACTCGACTACGTCTCCCTTACGATAGACTGTACCGTCGGGGCCGTAGTGTTTACCGCCTTTAACCTTGAACTTTGCCATGATCTGTGCTCCTTGTGCTGGACTATGGATGGTAACTGGAGGAGCTGGTTAAGACTCCCCCAGTTTCCCTCTTGGTGGGGCAACCCAGGATTAGCTGAGTAGGATGATCCCCGATCGACCTTCTTGATCCGCCTTGAGGCGCGGCGTCATGATTGCCATGACCTTGAAGTTGATCATCATCCCGCCATGGGTTTCCCACATGACGGTCGTCGGCTGCATACCCTCGAGCAGATCGACAACGTCGCTGCTCATTTGCACCATGAGGGCTTCCCCGGCCGTGGCGTTCGATGACGGACGAACCGCCGTAACGTCGGGAATCTCCAGGATGCGCTGCAGGATCGTCTTGTCGCTCTCGACTTTGAAGTCGTTCAACAGGTTGTTGTACGCGGCGTAGTCGACGTAGATGACGTACGGGCCGAACATGTTGTCGGCTTGCAAAGCAGCAATCATGGCCAGAACATCGGTCATGACCTGGGCGCCGGTTGCAGACGACCAGGAAGCGGTAATCGAACCCGTATTGATGTTCGGGTGGGTACGATAACCGTAGAGCGAACCACCTCCGGATGTGATCGTGGCACCGTTCATGACGATGCTCTCGAGCAGATCCACCACCTTACGAGTGGCAACAGCCGCCATTGACGTGTCGAGCGGCATTCCGAGGCGACGCGAGGACTCAAGGTTGCGAACGCTGACCTGGAAATCCTTGTGCGCGATCGGCAGAGGCGTGTTGACTTGCGCGAATTCCAGTCGATCACGCTCGGCGTCCGCAAGCCCTGACATCGTCAGGCTGGCCGCCGTCATGTCGCTGGACGTCTCATGCTGGATAACCGTCGTACCCATTGCATTCGGGATTGGAACGGTGAGACCTCGTGTGACGAGATCGCTTACCAGCAGTAGCCGTGCCCGTGCGATCTCCACGACTGTGCGATCGAACAGGAGCCACTCCTCCTTGCGGAGGACGTCATTGGTGCGTAGGGCGTTGATATTCATCCCATTTTGCATGAGACGTTGTGCGACGGATCCAAATCCGAAGCCGCTGCCTTCGTTCAGCACCAACGCATCGAGTTGCTGAGCATCCTTCATCTGACTTCCTTCCTTTTCGTTTCTGGGTGGTACTAAAAGCGTACCAAACTAGTGAACTGTGCGTTGTGCCGTCTTAGACGACTTCGATCTTGATACGCGCCGGCGAACCTCCACCGGAGTTATCGACCGCTTCGATCGCGCGAGCGACCACGGATTGCCGGGCTGCTTCCGACGTTGCTGCAGCTGCCGTGAGGATTCGAACCGTGCCGTCGCCGGCTGATTCGAGGTAATCCCCGATGACGATTGCCGCTGCCGAAGCTGCGACCAGGGCGAAGATTTCCGCGCCCCTCTGCGGCATCAAGTACTGGACGCGTTCACCAGCGGCATAGGCTACGTCGATGCCCTTGCCGATGAAGTCCGCTTCCAGAGCAAACGCCGGAATGGCGTTCACTGCAGCCGTACCGTGAACTTCGACATCGCCGTCGGTGGCGATGAAGACGAGATGCCCAGGAGTGATTGCGCCCCCGGCATTGGCTTCTTTGACGAGTCCGTCGCCCTTTAGCCAGATGGTTTTGCTTGCCATGTTTACTTCCTTTTCATTTCAGGTCGGATTTTTTGTCGACTGGATGACTGCCGATATTACTTCGCCTGGCTAGGCGGCGGCTTGTTCGTCCTTCTTGCCTTCGAACACTTTCAGAGCTGGCGTGAAAGCCGGCCCTTTGCCCGCGGCGTCGCGTCCCGTTCCGGCCGCACCGGAATAGTCTGCTGCTTCCGCGTTTACAGCTGGAACCGCCGGGATTGCCGCTGCTGGAGCTGCCGGGGTCGTCACTGCCTTGGACATCTTCTCGAGTACGTTGATGCTGAGCCCTTGGAGCTCCTCGGACGACATGTCGGCCTTGGCTTCGAGATCCTTGATCAAGGAGTCACGACGGGCTTGAGTGTACGCGAGCGCCTCATTGACCGAAGCGGCAAAGCCGGTTTCGGCATTGGCGATCAGCTCTTCTTGGGACGAGATCTTCTTCGTCTCGGCGGGAGCCGCCGCTGCTGCTACTGCTGGGGCACCCGTTGCTTCAGGTAGACCCTCATCGGGTTTCTTCGGATCGGACATGTTGCTGGTTTCCTTATCGGTTAAGGTAGACTGTCCCTGACTATTGACCACAAACGGCACGAAGTCAGTCTCAGGGCGAACCTCTGTCCGCTCCTCACCCAAAGTGATCGCGCCACCCTCACTCAAGGTGTAGTTCTGTTGGTAGGTACGCCACTGAAAGTCATCCGTCAGAGTGGCATACACGAAGGATTCGTTGAAGACGGCCACAACATAGCTGAAGGTCTCCGGGAATTTCGCTCCCAGAGCCATTTCCAATGCAGTTCTGCGATCCTGGTCGGAAATCTCGCTAGTCTTCAGTCCCAAGCCTAGAACACGTAGGAAACCGTCGAAAATCCGGCGGGAAACGCTGATTTCAGGCGCCTTTTCGGCCGGATTTAGCGCAGAATCCGCAGTTTTCAGGTCCTTACTCATGTAAATATCCCTTCCTTGGTTGGTCCTGGGGGCGCCACATCCGTCCTCTATACTGCAGGCTCCTTTGGTCCCCTCGGGCAGAACTGCAAGGTGATCGGGCATGATATTGCGCCAAATGACCTCGAACTTGTCGCCTTCGTGCACCCCTTCGGCTTGTTCCTCGAGGGTAAACAGGCCAGTAGACACCTCAATAGCGTCACCCGCCTCGAGACGATTGAAGACTTCCTGCGGAGTTTTCTGCTGATCCAGCCACAGGAACGTGGCTAGCTTCTTGTTTTCCTTGAGGCTCGTGCCGAAGAGCTGGCCGATAACCTCTTGATCCCAGATGACGGGTAAGTTGGCACTCACCGGTTCATTGTTTAGCTGGGGGTGACCAAATACTACTGGTCTACCGTCCCATGCCTGGGGAAATAAACCGAACTCCTCAGCCAGTGCTAGGGCTGGGTGGGCAGCATTACTGCTCCAGAGTACCCCTTCAGTGAGGATGATCGACGGTACGATTGTGTGTTTACGACCACTGAGGGTCTTAATCTCGAATTCTTGTCCACCCGTGGAATCGCGCTGTATGTATAGCTTGACTTCCCGATGGGCGTAAACGTCGTTCGGCTTCGGCTTCGGCTTCAAGGCGCCGCTCCTGCGTTGTAGTTCCTAGTTTTGACCGCGACTGTGTGCTAACTAACAACTGGAGACGGACGTCCCATACTTTGATTATATAGGATATACCATAGGACAATCAAGTCTACGACCATTAAATTTCTCGCCCGCGACTAACGGCCAGTCTCATGAGTAGGCCGCAGCCGTACCCTACCCTACTCAAAATCGTGACTAAGAAGCTTGCTAGCCACGCCCCGTTCCCTAGCAACTTGGACCACCGCCGAGGGTGTTTCCTCGCACTCGAAGTGGTTGCTCCCTGTTATGATGAAGTGCTCGGCGCAAGACCAGAGCTTATCAGGGGGACCCTTAGCCTTCCGAAAGTAACCAATCACAGCCTGGAGCTGGGAATACCCCTGTCCAACCGTACCTAGAGCGATGTCTTCATTCTCTCGGGTCCAGTCCAAGTTTAAGGGAAACCACTCACACGGGAGCAACATGGATAGTGGATAGATCCGTACTCTCGGGATCACAGCCTCTAGGACAAGCAGACGATTACCACAAGGGAAAGCCATTGCAACATGGGAGTACTCGCTCCTGGTCACCATCCTCACTAATTGGACCTTAAAGTCATACCAGCTATCCAGTCCTCGGTGACTCCAAGCTAGAAGGTCTCCACCTCGGATATGCTCGCGAGCTCTGGTATACAGGGACATCTTACCCTTCTCTTATCCGGCGAATTCCTGGGAGAGTCTCTTGGACTGTTGGAGACCTCTCGCCTCCACCTGTTCGACCTGGCTGAGCTCGACCCGTTCCGCCCGTGTTATCCCCGTCCTCGTTGTCATCGTCGTTATTCGGGTCTGTATTGTCCGGTTGCGGAGCAACATACGGTACCGGGAGAGTACCTTCCACTTCTTCTGGGAGACCCACCCATATACGAACCTCTTCGTCCGTAACCAATGGGTTGTTAAACTGGTTGCGTCTGGATAGATTGGCAACAGCTCGCGCCTTTGCGGCCATCGTCTGACCTTCCTCCAACGGCGACATGTGGAAAGACTCAGGCCATTTCCACTCGGCTTTTTCCCAGGTGCCTTCATCGAGGTATTTCACCCCTTCTAGGTACTTGATGATGGGCTTGAGGACGAAGGGCTCGCCAAACACGGCTCTGCGGCGATTGATGTATTCGGCCCAGTTCGCACGATCTTGTTCACTTGCCAACTGACCCGCTTCACTCCCAATCAGGATCCTCTGGGGAATACTCGTTGCGCCACTGAGCACAGACAGGAGAACTTGGAAAACTCCACGCGGGTCAGTAGCGTCGGCACCAAGGGATTTAACCTGTACACCTCTTGTTCGGATGAACCTTCTCAGCTGATGCTGGAACTCATCCAACTCATCAGCTAGCGCCGTTGCATCGGCCTCATTGAGCTCCATGTCCTTATCGACATCCACCTGCATACCACGATTGGCTGTCAACCAGTAGAGTTCTGCGGATCCACCTGCCGTCTTCAATAGGTCATCCAGGACGTTGTACACTTGAGCGAGCCGAGGCTCTCCTAGCATGAGGCCCTGAAGGGGACGATCCACGATATGCACGATCCTTGTATGACTGACAGGTACAGTTCTTATCTGATTTCTAGGTCCAAGGGTTACTTGATATGTCAGAGGCTGACCGTAGCGCCTCTTTGTGGGATCGTTCTCGAAGGTCTTGATCTCCACATTCTGCCCACCATAGGCTTGGACGTATAGAAAGTCGTCCAGATCTCTCCCTCTTGTGGTGGGTGTGTTTGCTGAACCTGATGTTCCTACCCATAGGACGGAGAACTCACCAAAGGAGCATAGCTTGTCTGCTTGGATGACTTTGTCCCAGAGGCCCATCTTCTTGACGAAGTCCTCCCAGGGCTTAATAGCCTTCTCCGGACCTTTTAAAGTCGGGGGATGACTCCACATCTCCTCTGGGGGCATATCGACGACTCGTGCAGCCAAGTCTTGGCGCTGATACTTAGCCAGAAGCTGGTCGTGTAAAAGGTTTTGCGGATACCCAAACTGGGAGTACAGATCTCGTGCACCACCAAACGACATTCCAGCTTTGACAGCGAGTAGAGCTCGGGAGATAAGGCTTGAGGCCATGATGTGGCGTCCTAGTGAGTGGTAGTAGGAGAAGGAGTGACTCTGCGACCGAACACGGCCCCAGTGACTAATTTCTGCGCTGCTGGGACTACGATACCACCTTGGGTGCGACCCCAAGTAGGTACTAATACCTTGGTTAGATGTAGATGGTTGAAGCCTTGTGCGGCCGAGTCAACGGTATCATCGAACTTAGCATCGGGGAAGTCTCTCAGCTCCCCTTTATGTATGTCGTTCCAGATTGCCCGGAGCATACCTACACGACCGTGATCGACCGCTGCGATATACGGCTGAGCCCGAATCCACTTGTTCCCGCCACTAGGAGGCTTGATCTCGACTCGGTAGCCCCGGAGGATATTGGTTGCGAGATGCTCGGCGAACCCTTTGCCACTAGCACCGGGCTCCTGTTCGATAACAATCGGGATACTCGGGCCATCAGCTTGGGCCGTTTCGAGGATCTTATCCTCTAGTTGGCTTGGACGCAATCGCTCACGGACCATATCGCCGAGGATCGTAATGGCTGTTGGACTCCCTGCCCGACCATTTGTCCCTATGAGGGTACCTACTGACCAGTCTCCCTTATGTTTCTTACCTCCGGTCTTCTTCTTCTCATTTGTCCCGGTTGCTGCTAGATCCCAGCTTCGTACCCACCTAAAGGCCGTAGGAGTTGGGATCTCCTCATAAATCCGGAGCATCTCGACGTTTGCTTTAGACTCTCCGACCTTCTTCGGGTTTTGCTGGTACATCGCGTCAAACATGTAGGTGCCCATTACCCGCTTGATCTGGAACAGCTTTTCGATGGGATAACGAGCGGGCCAAAGAGCCTCACCTATTTCACGGTTTAGGAGATCATTCTCCTCCGCTATAGCTGGAAGCCTGATCACCGTCCACATGTGCTCTGCGTCGTTCTCTATTAAGTAGCCAATCAAGTCGTCGATTACCCAGCGTGTTGCCAGGATGACGCAGCTACCGCCTGGTTCTAGTCGAGTATAGGCAGTTGTGAGGAACCAGTCTTGGATGGCTTTGATAGTAGTATCACTACTTGCCTCCATCCAATTCTTCAGGTAGTCGTCCACGACTAAGAGGTGAGCACCGAAACCTGTGATTGGACCTCCGATACCTACGGAGTACATCCCACCACCTGCGGTCGTAAGGAACCTGTCGGTGCGTTGGACGTCATCTCTTAGGCGAGTACTAAGGATGCCACTCTCATCGGCCAGGAAATTGTCTCGTACGCGGCGACCGAAGCTGATACTAAGGTCGCTGGCGTAGGTTGTCAGGATCGTTTGTGCCCAAGGGAACTTCTCCAAGAACCACGTCGGAGTGTGAACACTTATCTCCTCGGATTTACCGTGCCTCGGGGGCATTTCGACGATGATCCTAGCATCACCCTGGGTAATCTCGTTTGCCAGGATGCTGGATACGAACATCAGATGCTCAGCGGGCTCCCACTTACCTCTGGTACGATAGTGCGCTAAGGTAGCTGGTGTTAACTTGATCGCCTCCTGGAACTCCTTAGACCTAGGATCCAGGATGCCCTCTATCTCGAGGGACAGATCTAGACCGCCGTTACTCGTTTCCATCGCCCACGTTCTCACCTGGAGCACCGCTCACATCATAAGGGAGGGTGTCCTCACTACTGATGGGACCTCTACCACTAAGGTTGCGTCCCTTGAACTTACGGTGGGTGTTGCTGGCATTACGAGCGTCCTGGCTGCTTTGAGTCGCCCTTGTTACGCGAACAACCATCTCCTGCATCAGGGTGACATTGTCTCTATCCTCTAGGACCCTTGCTAGGATACCTTTGCCGCCTTCGACGACTTCCCCTGATTGGTCGTACATTGTCCCACCTAGCTCTTGACCAGCTCTCTGACTTAGACTTCTCAGGATCATCTCGAAAGATGTGTCCTCCGGAGCTTCTTTATTTGCTAGGGGGCCCGTGGCAGGCAAGCCAGTAGAGATGCGCTGGATAGCGACTAGCTTATGTAGGAGATCAACTGCTACCTTCGGAGCCATCTCCTTGAAGAAGTCGGGCTTATTCAGGACCTGATCTTGCAACTTAGTCATCAAGGTCTTGGCGAGTTGGAAATGCTCGTCCTCCGTACTCGACTGTCTACGTAGACGGATATGTCTGTACGCCGCCTCTTTATATACGTCGTAAGCCTTAGCGCGATACCGCCAATAGTGCAGGGCGCTAAACTCTTGGAGGGTCTGGAGGGTCTGCTCGAAGGTCCAAGTATTCGTACCACCTTCCGCCTCATTCCTGCGTCTGAAGATGTCCATCAGCTCGCCGTTCAAAGCAAGCTGGGTCAGCTCTCTTGGGCCTTCATCCTGTCGATCCAAGTAGACCTGGAAGCATCCATAGGCTAGGCTGGCTTCGAATTCCAGCTTGTGCCAGAAAGGTCTCCCGTCTTGTAGAGTGGGATACCCGAATTCGTAGGACAGGTCTTGGTATGCAATCCGTAGTGCATCGGCTTCGCTGCTGCCCTGTAGCTCCTCTCTGGTCGCGGGAAGAAGATCCACACGATAGAAGCCAACTGGGAGACCCTCAGCTGTCATCGGTAGTCTTGACGCAGCACGTCTCGCCAGATCTGCCCTGTAGGACAGTTTAAGATCTACGGCAGCTTGGCTGTCTTGATTGGGGATGACCAGCTGCCTCTCTTGGGATGGTGCGTTCATACCTCTATTATATAGGTATCTCCTAGGGTGGGTCAACCTGTTTTTGATGGTCCCTTAAGTCTGGTAGGATTTTTTCCAAAAAATTTCCTGGTCTGCTATATGTCCCCCGGTTTATACAAAATTGCCCACATTTTCTACGGCCCTACTGGACAAGTAAATAAGGTTTGTTTATAACGTCATTAAGTTTTTGAGTTGTTCTTTCTTGATGATCAAGTTATGATGTTAGTGACTAGTCAATTGTGATTAGTCTAATTAGTAGATAAGGAATTTTAATTATGAACAAAATTCAAATTGATCATAAAGAAGATAAAGATCTTTCATCTCTTGAACTAATAAATAAATATGGAACAAAATCATCTGCGATTCGTTCTCTTAATCAACAAAACTTCACGAGAAAAGAAATTGCTCTTCTTCTTAACATTCGTTATCAACATGTAAGAAACGTTCTTATTACACCAATCAAAAATCCTAAGGTTATAAAATAAATAATTGATCTTTAGATAAGAACTATTCTTAGTTAAGAATAGTTCTTATTTTTTATTTGTAGGACCGGTCCCCGGGGGGGTGTTACACTAGCCCATGCGCGCGGGATGGGTATTCCAATCTTACCCCTCCTCCGGGTAGGGGTATCACGACGGTGCCTCCTAGTAGGTCGTAGGGACTAGTACTATAACTATACCTACCTAGGTACTAGTACTATACAGGTATAGGTATATAGTATAGGTATATAGGTATATAGTATACCCTATATAGGGACATGTATACCCCCCCCCTATATACCCCCCATAGGGACATGTCCTATATATACCCCCCGGTATATAGGGGGCCCGCTATGACGCTAGACCGTGCCAACGTTTTATTACCCCTTCGGGACCGGGCCCGGGCGTATATAGGGCCTAGAGAGTGCCAAGGCGTATTACCCCTTCGGGGTAACGGGACCCCTCCGAGGGGCTAAGACGCTAGCCCGTGCACCCGCGTTTATCCACCCCCAACCCCAGGGGACCGGTCATCCGAGGGGTAACCCCGGGGGACTTAGCATAAGCGCCCTTTATTGCGGGCATTCATATAATCACGTTGTGGTCAATAGCTGGTCTGCTTTATAATAGGTTCATACGATGGCAATAACGCCTCGTATGTAGAACCAGGAGATGACAAATGACCAAAAGCCAAAGCCAAACCCAGGTCGCGCCGGATACGGCCAAAGACCTGATCAAGCAGCATGGTACGAAGTCCGGGGCGATTCGAGCCCTGAACGCACAGGGCAAAACCAGGAAGGAGATTTCGGTCGCCCTTGGCATTCGGTACCAGCACGTTCGCAACGTCCTGATCACCCCGGTCTCCAAGCCCAAGGTGGTCGAGACGCCCAAGCCTGAAGTGCAGGTCTAACAAGGGAAGGGGCTTCGGCCCCTTCTTTTATTCCCCATCGGGGACATGTCATCGTGAGCTCGCGGACATGTCCTTAAACTGACCGGTCCCGCCGCGCTATGAGCCTAGACCGTGCGACCGCGTTCCAAATTCCGCAACGCGATGAGGACATGTCATCCGAGGACCCGTCCGTTAAAAAGGACTAGTCAAACTTAACGGCCCGCCCTAGATTTGACCACAGGGACTAAACTATAATAATAATAGCCCCAATAAATATGGGGCCCATTAAAACGACCAGGAGAAGAGACCATGGCAAAGAAGAGGCAGGACCCACACATTGACACATCCATTAATACCCTGTCCGAAGTACCGGACGAGGAGCTAGGTAGGGCATTGAAGGCCTACCTAGCGGACAGTGACCACAGTTCCTGGGAGGGCTTTACCAGCCACGATAGAACCGGGATCAAAGCGTTCCTGGCCGACCTGTGCATCTACCATTCACATATGGAGTAGTCATGAAATTCCTAGTTGCGACTATCCAAGTCAGCCTGATCATCCAAGACCCGGACTGCCCGATCGATAATACGCCCGAGCAAGGTCGAAAGGACCTGAAGGAAATTCTAGACCGAGGTCTCGAGGAACTAGGAGGTTACCGTTACGCCGGTGACTACGTCAGTACCACGGGCTAACAAAGGGGAGGGGCTTAGCGGCCCTTTCTTATATGCCTGATTCAGCCCGGTCTAGCGCGGTCCCTCATGAGTGTGCCTATGCAGGCTGATCCTAGGACCAGGCAGCGGGACCTGTCATCCATGAGACTAACCTTAGAGAAGGAGGGCCCAGGCAGCCTAAGGCACTAGACCGTGCTCACGAGTCGTAGACTTTATCGATCCGGATGAACTATCGAAGTAACAAAGTAAAGGTATCTGCTAACAGTTAACTCGTTGATTCTAAAGGGAAAAGTACTTCAGTACTTTGACTACCTAAATTGTTATACCAAATTATATTTGGGTATACAAGTCCGTGGAACATTTCGGACATACCATAAAGACATATAAGTATCCTAGGACCATTCCTGACATATTTCCCCCAATTTCAACCACTTGATAGATTAAGTAGTCAAACTACTTGTAGTACTTCTCTTTAAAAATCAACTAGTTAGAGAAGGCACATACCTTTACTTCGTTACTTAGTTATGCGAAAAAACGCTCCCGCGAGTACCTTTCGGCAGAGACCATATAAGTTATAAGTACAGCCCTTTAGGAACTAGGCAATAAAATAATACAGGTCATTTCTGTGGGACCCCGATTGCAACCATATAGCGGACTACTATATAATAGAAACATAGGGTAGCATTTCGCTATTCCTATATATAGCCGTCCTTTAAAAACCAGGAGATGCACCATGAAGATGCAAAACCAAACTGCCAATCCCAAGCCCGAAACCGCCAGCACGATTCCGCCAGCGAGTTTCAAATCGGTCGAAATGCCGAAGGTCGACGGAATGACACAAGAAAAAGTCGAAGCGATGGGGGCAAGCGAAGTCATCGCCCTCTACGGCAACAAGAGCAATGCCATCCGCGCTTTGTCAGCACTGGGTATGAAGCCGGGACCGATATCAAAGAAACTCGGCATCCTCTACCAGCACGCTCGTAACGTCCTTAGCCGCCCCCTGAAACGGGTGATCAAGGAAGAGCGGGACGCCAAAGCAACACTAACCAAGTAGCAATCGCACAACCCCTATGAAAGCTCTCTTAAACGGGATCATCATAGGGCTCCTAATCGTGGCGCTAGTTGTTTGGTACGCGCGCCAGTTGTAAGGAGCGGCTAAGGGAGGGGGCCTTCGACCCTCCCACTAAGGCTACAAGGAATAAAGCGATGGATAAGTTCACTATCAGCCTCCACCACACGCGTAGTACGAAGGGGACACATGTCTTCGAGTGCGCTGAGGCAATCCACGACAGCGCTGGCGTTACTGCCATATACATCCGCAAGAGCGCCTTCGCGAATCGACCGCCTCCCGAGCACATCGTGCTCACGGTCGACGAAGACAACACCAAAACCTAAGAACCGGAGCCGCTCAGTAAAGGCGGCTCCAACCAGGAGATAACAGCCATGGAAGTCCGAGACAACCTGAAAGACGAGCGGGGCTGGAGCCTTCAAACGTACCACTTGAAAGCCCTCCTCCGATGCGGTAAGAATTGGCCTGATGTAGGTCTACCCGAAATGACAATTGGGAACACGGTCGTATACGTGAAACCCCGCAATCCAAAGGGTGGTCGCAGGCAGCACAGGGCCAGATGCATCTGCTCCTTCTGCGGCAGTCATATGTCGGCGGGGCGACTTCATCAACACGTCAAAATCCACAAGGTCTAACATGCCAATCACCCACGACTCTTACATCCACCGAGTCATCAAGATCTCGGTCATTCAGCGGCATGTAACTGTGGACAAGATAACTACTCGTTGGGCGGAGATTCAGCTCCATCCCGAGGACGGCAGCAGTCCTGATCGCCTAAGCGTCTTCGCCTCTCCATCAGGTAAATGGCCATCACTTCACGTCCAGCTGGAGGAAGAGTGTGTACAGGAGGAGGCGGGGGACGATAGAACCCACTTCGCCTTTACCAAGGAGGAACTGGATTACCTGATAAACACGCTCCGCTACGACATGGATGCGGACTCAGGTCCCATCTGCGAGTCGATCCTCAAGAACCTAGAAGCAACGAGGGGGACGTGATGAACTTCACCATCCGGTTCATCTACAAGGGCGTGATACACGTCCTGAAGACCGACAGCGAGGAGGCCAGTATGGTGGTAGCGAACGCTCTCCAGGTAGCCCTCAAGATCCATGTCAAGGTGTACCGCGGGATGGATACCATTTACGAGTACGGCTAAACGAGGATTAAAGCCCGAGAGGGCTTTTCCTATACCTAAAAAATGACTAGTCAGACTCTTGCGGCCTAGCGAAGGACTGCTATATAATAGAGGTGTAGTTAAAAATCTAAAACCGTAACATCCTACCAGGAGATGCAACCGTGAAACTGTCACAAACGGCCTACTATAAGGTCCGCGAGATCACTAGCCCAATCCGGGAAGAGTTCAGAGGCTTTCGAGTCGTAGTCGCTTGGCCTAATCTAGCAGGACATAAACCATTCTCTAATGACCCCGCTCCTAGTTTCCAAAAGCCTTATCTCATGTACATATTCGGGGACTATGAATCGTACGAGGTAGTGACTCAAAAGCTTCCTGGCATCAAGAAATGGCTATACCAGAAAGGTTTTACTAAGCTCCTGGTATACAAAGACGGGAAGCTAAAACCAGTCGGTGAATAAGCAAAAAGAACCCGGCGATGACACTAGCCGGGCTAAAGGAGATGTTTGGGAATAACTAGGTTGTAAACTTAGCTCCGTTGGAGTCCTCCAGGAGAACCTCGATCTCGCCATGACGGAAGGAACCTACCAGCTTCTCATCAGGGTGAACCCGAAATAGATCGAGACGGTGAGCATGGCGGAGTTCCAAACTGGTTTTCATGTGGCGACGAATGTAGCCAATAGCCATTGCATCCGAGGCCATATCGAATTCGTGCTGCCAAGGAAGACCAACAGCTCCGCTCTGCCAGCGAGCTAAGTAGGTGGCACTCATATAACCGCCTCCTCATGGATAATGTTCATCTGTGGGTAGGAAAGTAGCTGGATGTCGGTAACGCCCTTTGCCTTCATGTAGGCCCGATCACGACGTGAGCAATAGGGACCGTCAGGGCAAATCCAAAAGTCCTTCCCATCTACCCAATCCGCCAAAGTGGTCTGGCGTCCGTAAGCTCCAACCAGATGGAGAATCATTCGAAGTCCTCTATGTCGAAGTCCTCTATGTCGAAGGTCTTGGGGATGATGTCGCTACCCCTAAGCCAGGTGGCGTAGTTCGGATCGATCGTCCCCAAGGTATAAGTCCTCTTCTGGGTGGTGATCTCCTTGTTGGGATAGTCGAAACCCACAATCCGGCTGGTGATGATAGACTGGCCATCCGTGAAACTGGGATGTCCGTAAACGAGGCCTTTGGCTTTGTGGTCGGCAAGCTCAGGCGGCTGATAAGGATTATCCACCGAGGCTACGAGAGACCAGTTATCCAGAACAGGCTTAGTCATGTCGCTCTCCCCGGAGCAGATGGTACGCTGCAATCAGGAAAAGCGGCACGATAAGGACCTGAGTCGCATCCGTCATCGAGAGCCCAATCCACCACTCAATAAGGTATGTCATCACTCGGCACCTCCGTATAGGATAGGCTAAGAACAAAGGAGCGACTACCTACCTTAACGGTAGCGCTACCAGTAAGTAGCAATTCCGTCATCACGTCCTCGTCGATAGGCTGGCTCTCGTCCGCAATCCAATGATCCGGATCCAGACTATAAACTAGCTCCCGGAAGTCGTCGTGTAGAAGGTCGGTGCTCATCGCATCAAGTCCTTACTATTGCGAACAGCCTGAGCTGGGTCCGCTTTGCTCAACCCAGACATGCGCAGACTCCAATACACGCCCGTATCGCCTTGGAACCAAAGGTCACCAACGGCCGCGAAACGCCACCGTTCTAGGAGTTGGTAATGATCGAGCGAGTCGATGTACGTTTTGTTCTCATCGGTTAGGATCATCTCGAGTACTCCTTATGCCTGGCAGCGACGGGACTCATACGAAGGCCACCCCCTGGGGCTCATTAGCGTCGATCCACCGCATGACCATCTGGATATGCTTGTCTTCCAGCCCCTTCTTACGATACATCCCAGCTGGACAGTCACAGCTCCCACGCTCTCGGCTGGTAGCAAGCTTGACGGTGTACGAGACATCAGGGACGTCGTTACCGGAGAACTTAGACACCTGGTACTCTTCAGGCCCCATCCTCCGGATGTAGTACTCCGCAGGGCCTTTAGCTTTGGATTTAGCCATCGGGACCTCCAGAGCCATAAAGGGCGTTCTGACACTTCTGACATAAACCGGTAATGCGAAACTCCCTCACGGACAAAGAGTCGTCGAATGCCTGAGCAGGACCTCCACAACCAATAGGAGGCTCGACGCATTGATTCGCCCGAATTGCCATAGTTCTCCCGCCCATCTTGTTGAGGAACTTCTCGATCGCGGGGCTCTTCTTGGTGGGCTCAGCCATTAGCGACCTTCGCCTCAGGCGTGTCTTCGACGTTGTGGAGTTCGGCCTTGAGGCTCTCGACCAGCTCCTGAGAGGTAACCAAAGCCTTCTTGGTAGTCTCGAGCGCAACTGTGGTGCTCTTCAGCTCCCCAGCGGTCTTCACCAAACGAGCACGCAGGTTCTTCCGCGTCTCGTGATCGTGAACGGCAAGCTGTGCTTTCAGTTCCGTAACCTGGGTCTCCAGGAATCTGCGGCGAAGTTTCATGTGATTAACTCCTTTATGGTGGAACAGCCCACCCTGGTGAGCCTGTGTAGCAACACAGACCCACATAGCTGGACTTTTAGTGGTCGGACCTCCTGACTGCTTGCTGACCCTTCTTCGAGGGCCAGTTGGTGTACTTCGCTCGCTTCGTCTCGACCCCCTTCTTGGCGGAGTCACTGCGTCCGAAATAGCGACGCAGGGATATCTTACAGGTTTCACAAGCGGTGTTCAGCCGGGGATCCTCGCCTTCAAGAATTACCGCGGGCTCGACTTTGCAACGGGTGCAGATTTGCATCATTGTCTCCATTGGTTAAGCGATGACCTTCTCGTTACCGTAGGCGTCGACCCGAAGAACACGAATCCGGATCTCGCCACTCTCCGTCAGGAAGCTGGTACCGCGAATCTCGTAGTTCCAACTGGGTGTGTAGGGAATCTCGGTGCGAATGCCATCGATAATAGCGACCCGGTAATTCGTGCGGTCCGGACGCTGCTGAACTCCCTGCATGTATACGATGTTCGACATGAATTACATCTCCGTGCGGCTTTGTTGTGGTACATAAGCCGAGCAGCCGAAACTCGAGCTTACACCTATATTATAAAGCAACCATCGCTGGGCATGCAAGAGTCAGATGATGGTAACCCTAGTTGATAGATTTCCGGTATTCGACGTAGATCTCGAGGGCCGATACAAACAAGCTAGCCAGCTCAGTAAGCAGATTCTCTGCCTCATCACATAGGGACTCTAGACCTAGGATATGTTTCTCCCTGGCATTAAGGAAAATCCCCGCGTCCCTCTGCTTTCGCATGTACTGGATAATGAACTGAATGGCCCCTAGATGGTACATGACAGTCTGCCTGACTGTGATTATTCTGGAAAGGTGATTCCTAAAATCGTCGATGTCAGGATTACCTGGGAGCGCCAAACTTTGGATCCTCCTCAGGTCGCTAAAGATGCTTTCAGTCAGAGCAGTAGCGTACATCAGCAAAGAAACAGCCTGTTCGTCCTCAGTGGGAGGGATCCCCACTTGTTTAGGGTGTGGGCCTCCTCCCATAACCTGGGTGAGAAAGTCCTTAAACCCCTGTTCATCCCCCATGATCAGGCTCACCCGGAACGTTATACAACGCTCTCTTATGCCTATACTCCTCTAAGGGGACCCCAGGGACTTCCCCACGTCTCGGGGATCTACTCTTAACCTGCATAGAGCCAGCTCCAGGCTTTACGCGTACCCCAGTTGCACTAGCCCCTCCGGACGCGTTGTCGTGGCGTCGTTTAGATCTCGCAAGCGGGGCAGCGAAGTGTTCGGGTAGGAGCTGTTCTGCAGCCTTCCACCAGAGAGCCTGTGGACCACATAGTCTACCAGCATTTCTACGCGCTGAAGATGCAAGCAGGGCTAGTGTCTCCCCACGAGGCCCTTTGATCAGGGACGTTTCGTGAAGGCAATACACGTAGAAGTCGGGGAAGCCGTCCTTCACCTCCGAGGCAGTCGGGTGGAGGAACAGAGCGAAGCTACAGCCTCCGCAGGAATTACGCTTTGGCATTGTATTCGTCTCCCGACTCCTCTCCGACAGGTTTGAACCGCATCTCGAAGTAGGAGGTCTCTTTGCAGTGCAGAGCAAACCACTCTTCACCCATCTCCTCTTTAACCCTCTCTTGGTCCAGGGCGTTGCGGGTTCTCTTGGAATATACCCCAACAAATTTGACACCTGGATTGATAGTGGGCGAGTCTGAATCCGTGGGAACAACAAACCGCTTACCGAGGATAACCTTAGCAGCCTTGACCCACTTGGTAATAGATGCTAGAGCAGTGTTGGCCCGAGCAACCTGATCGATCAGTGGAGCCGTCTCCTGCTTACCAAACTTGAACTCCAGGAACTCGGGTACAAGTTCAAAGCCGTCGTTAGGATCCCCAGCAGTGTCGCCAGGATTAAGAACAACAGGGACGTTAAAAGTCTTAGCGGTCATGAACAGATACCTCCGTAGGTCTTATAGTACCAAACGATTGCTGTGGAAATGGATACCCCACAGATCATCCCGGTTAGATACATAGTGGTCATAACTGCTTGCTCCTCAGTTGATGGGTTGCTACGGCGTGGCAGATGAGAGCACGGAGATCCCCACCACAAGACTCGTACATCTCGAAGGCCGGCTTACACGTAGTAGGGTAAACGGTTAGTAGCCCGAACGCGTGTGCATCGTTGTTGCGTGGATCATACCAGAAGTCTGCCTTTGCTCCTGGAGAGACTCGAACGGCGGACTCTGGGTGCTGCGTAGGGGGCTGAAGAAAAAGTCGATTCGGGGCAGCTACATAGCCCATCGCTTCCGCACATAAACGGGTAATTTCTATCTTGGTCATAGCAATAGGTCTCCTCTCTTAGTCATCTTAAACCCCCTCCGTCTCCGACTTCGCTCTCGCTCCCGTTTCTTGCGGTTGTATTCACGCCAGTCGCGTTCGTTCTCGTCCGAGAACGTGACGATCTCGAAGAACTTGCGGTTTGGTTTGCCATGTTGTGGCCAGCCAAGATACCCAGAACCCGGTGAGGGGTGCTCGCCCTTAAGAATGCGGCGGAGTATACGGATCTGCTCATCGCTAAGTGGCCGACGTTTCATTAGCTATCAGAGCATCAACGGCAGCGTCTAGTTCTTCGCCCTGAAGTAGATCTCCTATGTCACCATAGGGTGTAACTAGAGACCAATGATTCGATGACGCCTCGAGCCTGCGTAGGTTACTCCGCAGAAACCGGTATCGGATAGCGTCCTGCGATACTGTAGACAATTCCTCCTCCTGAATAGTCAGTAACCATCCTTCGTAATCGGAGAAGTGCCACTCCCCTCCGTCCTCGTGGGTACACACCCACCTAGTCACTTAATTCCACCTCTTCGCCTCAGCTTTCTCGGCGCGGTCTTTCCACATTTCAGAGAGGCGTCCCAGTTCCTCTACCATGGCAATCGAGGGCGCGCGGCGTCGGCCTCAAACTTCTCTATGAGGTCGGCGGCTTCTCCCGGCCATTCATGCCATCCAAAGTCAGAGGTAAGTGGGCTGTGCTTTGCAGATGCGCGTAGTTGCTTAGACATACCACGCAGCCGATTCACCAGATCGCTCGGCGTGTCGGTTGGAGCAGCAACCGCAGCACCTCCCTGCCCTACACCCTCTTGCGAAGGCGCAGAAAAAACATCGGCAGTCGAGGGCTGCGACGCTGCATTGGTAGGTGCGGCGGCGAGGTTAACAATTCCAAGCTGTCCGCTTTGAAAACCTTGGACGAACTCCTTCCACGCCTGCTTGCTCTCTGGCCCCACGTCCCACTCCGCCTTCATAGCAGCAACAGCGTTGGCTAGAGGCAATCTCGGCACCCTTACCCACCCCTCCGGCACCACCACGCTGTCGCTAGGCGTGTCGGTGGGTGCAGCAACCGCAGACGGGATGCCAAACACATATTTACCACAAGGACAGGTTGCGTCGTAATGAGGCTGCGGCGCTGCGTTCGGCGCGGCGGCGAGGGACTCCCATCGTTGCGCCAGTACATTCCATCGCACCTCCTGCGCCCCAAGTCGTGCAGCCTTGGCAATCTCGGCACCTACAGCACGCAGAATCTCGGGGCGTTCGTTCACAAGACGATCTATTTCTTCGCACTCAAGTCCTTCGAGTAGTGCGCGCAGCCGCTTC
>Ga0307378_10000518_pt1 | contig 68166 bp, 60 predicted proteins | sample UN1MG_FD_202238 | JGI IMG/M metagenome (GOLD analysis project Ga0307378, IMG submission 202238) | Soil microbial communities from Risofladan, Vaasa, Finland - UN-1 | ecosystem: Environmental > Terrestrial > Soil > Coastal area > Acid sulfate soil | place: Finland: Risofladan, Vaasa | collected... | reverse complement strand
AAACAGACGTTTTTTGTCCCTTTTGTGGTGGCCCTGCAGATAAAATTCAATCTACAACTAGTGAACCACTCTCGAGTGAAAATATAGTTACCTGTTCTCTTTGTGGTGCTGCTAATAAACCAACAAGTACTTTTTGTGAAAGTTGTGGTGATCCATTAGTTAGCTCCGATTCAGCTGCAAGTAGAATGGAGGGAGCATATGGTTCAGCAGCTTATGATGGACAAGCACAAGCTTCGGGTACCACCTATACTTATGGCAGTTATAGCGCTACTTCATCAACAGGAGAAAAAAAATGGTATACACCACCAAAAAGAACTCGTTCAGCAAAGAATCCTATTGAATGGCTTTTCTGGAGTGGTTGGGGATTATATATTTTTCTTAGATTTACATTCTCAATATTATGGATTGTAATACGAATTATTGCTGCTTGTAAAAAGTAGAAGATATTTATGAATTTCATCCATCTTCTATTTTTACTGGACGATTCATTCGCAGTAGATTATAATTTATTTTGAATTTTCCTTTAACTAACTTGTTTACCAGATTTTCTTGTCCATCAAAAGTTATTTTTACACTATCAAATTCTGGATTTATTATATAGGATTTCAAGATTGAAACAAAATCTAGAACATATTCTGGGTCTTTTATTATAAAAGGCATAGCTCCTGGAAATGTTGGATCAAAACGGCAAAAACCTAATTGTTGTCCCATATTTTCGTAAATCATTACATGTTGATTTTCTCGTGTAAAATATTGTTGTATTTGATGTGGATTTAGATTGAATCTTAATGTCATTAATTGAATTTCTCCCCATTCTATGTGCCTACATCTTCCTCTAGGTTCTTGTGGCAATTTCTTATATGGTATGATAAATTGCCAGCTCTTTGTCTCAATATCATAATGAAATTTTCTGTAAAGGTTTATTGCTGCTTCATTATACTCTTTCACATAAAGGAAAAATTTGTTACATCCAGCTTTTTTTAATTGAAACATACTTTTTTCCAATAAAATTGAACCATAACCTTTTCTTCTATAATTTGGATGAACACCTATTCGATAAATATGACCTAAGTTTCCGTAAATACCTATTCTATAATAACCAATAAATTCCTTAGTTTCTTTATGTATCATTACCATAGAGAGAGCTCGTAAACTTGACAAACCGTTCCGAAAAGACTCTTCTCGAATAGGTTCTTCAGGGAAAATTTCCTTCTCCATTTCATTGAACTTTTCCCAATCATTTACTGTAAGGTCTCTTAAATAATACTCCTCTTCCAATTTTGTGATCCTCAGACAAATTACTTCCAGTATTTCAATGAGTTTTTTAATCTAAAATCTTTTCTCAAACATTTTATTATTATAAAAATAAAAAAAATAACTTTGATTTAAATTATGAGTCTGTTAAGCCTGGAAAATAATATTTTGTACCAGATGCATAGCTAGCATCTTTTATTGCTAAACCTGCTTTCACAAATTTTTCCATTTCCTCTAGTGCCTCATCTAAAGACCAATTAGATATCATAAGCAATTCTTCAACTGTAACAAATCCATTTTCTTTAGCTAATTGAAGGATCACATTTGTTTCAGCTATAGCAGGTTGTAATCTAACCCAAAAAAGACCTTTCCGATCTTTCTCTAGAATTAATAATCCATTATCTGAAAGCTCTTCTAAAACCTTTTGCAAATCCTTCATGTCTGCATTAATATTAGGAAATTCTCTATTTAATCTCGAAAAGATATCTCGTAAAGCTATTGGATCGGATGCAGATTCCAATTCAAATGACATAGTTATCTTTAGAATAATATTCCCAAGTTGATCATAATATTTCCCTTTACCAATTAGTTTTGGTTTGTCTAATTTTAATATACCTTTCAAAGCACCAGCATTATCAGCAAAATCCAATTCCTTATTGAAATATTCAAGTAATGATCTTGCTATTTCTTCGGATGATTGAACAGTAGTAGTAACATTTTCTTTTTGTGAGAATAAATTATCAATTGTTTGTATGTTTTCTAGGATTTCTCGTGCAAGACTATTTAGCTTCTCTTTTTCGTCGAAAATTATTTGTGAATCAAACTCACCTAAACTGGTTTTTAGATCCCAACAACGGCTAAAAATAATTAAATCATAAAGAATAGCATTATCATAGATAGTTTTTTTTTCCTTTTCAGATTTACCTGGTCTGATTCTAACTTGAAACATTCTGGATTGATCTATTAAGCTGTCAACTCTCGTTCTGAGTTGATTTGTTAATCTAAACAATTCTTGATTTATTTTACTTGTTTCCACTGTATGCAATACTATTGTCCTACTTTCAAATAATAGGGAAGTTGAAGCATCGTGTAGTTTTCTTTCATAAAGCTGCAACTTGTAGATACTTTTAGGTGTATCAATTAAATCCTGTAAAGCATTCAGTTTTGAATTACTCATAATTATTACCCATGAACTTTCCAGTCTAAGTATTATTTTTAAAAATCGCTATTAAATCTATTGAAACTAACTAACAATGCTTAGTAAAAAAAATTAAGTAAATAATTGAATAACAAATATATATTTTTAAAGTAAAAAAAAACAGACAATTATGTTATTATTTTAAATAAATTTGTAATTTTTTGTCGTAATACTTGACAAATAAAAGCTAAAAATATCCAAGCTATTTTTTTTACACAAAGATACATTTATATTTGTGGAATGCGTATTAAACTTAGCGTGCTTTAATGCCATTTGCACGCCATTTTGAATATTGACTATCTCCTGTTTCAACGCGGGACTTTTCTAAGGAATTGTTCCCGCGTTTTGAATTTCGAAGGAACTAAAATTCTAATATTTCTTCTTCTTCCAGTTAATTCTCTTGATTAAAATTATAAAACCTAATGAAAAACAATTTAGTAAAAAAGAATACTCTAGCTCACTATTTATTGTCCTCAAGTTAAAAGCATCTTCATCTTCAGGTATAATTGCTAAATCAGGAGGATCATATATCAACATAAATTTTAATCCAGGATTGACTATATTTTCACAATTTGATATAATTTGACTAGTTGGTATTACAAATAGCTTTCTTTTCCTTTACAAAATTTATAGCGTAAAAAGAAAGAGATATTATTAAAATGATAAGTAATGATCTAAATTTTTTAACAATCAATTTAACAAACTCTTGATTATTGATTATTATTAATTAAAGTCTATGCAAGATATATTGAAATTTAAAAATAAATATTAGATTATTTTTTATAAGAGGTTTGTTTTGTAATATTAATTAGAGGTGTAATAATTGATTGATGTTGAGATAAAAGCACGATGTGAAAATCAAAAATTTATTAGAGACATTTTGAAATCAAAAGGTGCAAGATTTGCAGGTATTGATAATCAAACAGATATTTATTTCAAGTCTAATACTGGAAGACTCAAACTAAGAAAAGGGAATATTGAACAATCATTAGTTTATTATGAAAGAGAGAATATTAAAGGAATAAAACCAAGTGAATTCATTTTATATAAAACTCAAGATGTTCCTGCTTTAGAAAAAATTTTGAGAAAATCACTCAGTGTGTTAATAGAAGTTCATAAAACAAGAGAGATGTATTTTATTGAAAATATTAAATTTAATATTGATAGAGTTCAAAAGCTTGGTAACTTTATTGAAATAGAAGCTATGACTGAAAAGGAAGAAGAAATAAATCAGTTAAAGAAAATTGTTTTTGATTATATGAAATTGTTTAAAATAACTGATAATGATTTACAAAGTCTTTCTTATAGTGATTTATTGTTAAAGGAAAAAAACTTGTAGCAGGAATTTATTTTGAATGAAAAAAAATCTCAAAAAATAGCAATTATTGTCCATGGAGGAGCTTGGTCAATACCAGAATACATGGCTAAGGATAGTATTAAAGGAGCTGATTATGCTGCAAGAATTGGTTGGGATATTTTGTTAAATGGTGGATCAGCTTTAGATGCAGTTGAAAAAACAGTAAATTGTATGGAAGAAAATCCTATTTTCGATGCTGGTATAGGAGCTGCTTTGAATGAAAAAGGCAATATAGAACTAGATGCTATAATAATTGATGGTACAACTCTAAATACAGGTGCTGTAGCAGGTGTAAAAAATATTATTCATACAGTTTCATTAGCGCGCATCATAATGGAAAAAACTGAACATGTTTTTGTGATTGGAGAGGGAGCTAATCTAATTGGTAGAGATAATGGTTTTGAAGAAATTTCTGAAAAGGAGTTAATTTCAGAATATGCTTTAAACGAATGGAAACAATTCAAATTTAAAGGAGCTGTTAATACCTTTTATAATGTTGATACAGTTGGAGCTGTTGCTTTAGATTCTACTGGAAATATTGCAACAGCAACATCTACAGGAGGGATTACTGGCAAAAAAATAGGACGAGTGGGGGATAGTCCAATCATAGGAGCTGGAGCTTTTGCTGATAGTAAAATAGGTGGTGTTTCAGCTACAGGTCATGGGGAATCAATTCTTAAAGTTATGTTAGCAAGAAATGCAATTGAAAAATTAAAACAAGGATTAAGTCCACAAGAAGCAGCTGAAATTAGTTTACAAGAAATGAAAAGTAGAGTTAATGGAAACGGAGGATTAATCATATTAGATAACCAAGGGAATGTGGGATTTCATTTTACAACTGAGAAAATGGTCTGGGCTTATATTAAAGATGATAAATTAATTTCTGGAATATAATCAAGGAGATTAAATCAATGGATTTAGGATTAGCAAATAAGAAAGTTCTCATTACAGGTGCATCAGGTGGTATTGGTGAGGCAACAGCAAAAATTTTTGCCAAAGAAGGAGCAGAAGTAATACTCCATTACAATAATAACAAAACAAAAATAGAAGAACTAGCAAAAAAAATAGGAAAAAATCTTTTGATAGTTCAAGCTGATCTTACAAAGGAAATTCAAGTTTTAGATATGTTTGAAGAAATTGAACGAGAAAAAGGAAGAATTGATATTTTAATTTGTAATGCAGGCATATGGCCAGAAGAATATGTAGAAATCGAGAAGATGAGTTTTGAAAGATGGAAGCACACTTTGGCAGTTGATTTAGATAGCGTATTTCTTACCACTCGTGCATTCATTAAACAGCTTAGGAAATTTGATGGTGATCATGCTAGTATTATAATAGTAGGCTCTACATCCGCTGTTTTTGGCGAAGCTGGACACGCAGACTATTCTGTAGCAAAATCAGCAGTAAGCTACGGATTAACTCGAAGTTTAAAAAATGAAATAATTAATGTAGTTAGATTAGGAAGAGTAAACGCAGTCTGTCCCGGATGGACTGTTTCACCAATGACTGAAAAATATCTTGAGGATGAAGAAGGAATAAAACATGTTTTGAAAACAGTTCCTCTTAAAAAAATAGCAGAAGCTGAAGATGTTGCAAACATAATTGTAATATTAGCTTCAGATGTAGTATCAGGTCATATTAATGGTGAAATAATAAAAATAGCTGGTGGAATGGAAGGTAGAGCGTTACATCTACCAGAGGAGATTGATTTCTCTAAAGTATACAAAAGAGATAAGAAATGAGAGAATAATTCACTTTCATTTCTTACAAGGTATCATAAGAATTTCTTGATTTTCTAATGTATAGTATTTTTTCATAAGATTCGCTGTTAAGCATGAATGAATAGGAATAATATAGAGAATATCACCAATTTTTAAATTTGATATGAATTGTTTCGAAGCATGAATTATTCCATGTTCCTGACTAATTGATTTTACAAAAATACCATCAATTATTTTTCCCCAACCATTTTTATCAGGTAATGCTATAGCCCCAAAGATTTTCGATCCATCTTGAAGAACTAGGTTATCCTTTGATAAATGAATAGCACCACCATAAACTAAAATTTCTTCTCTTTCAGGATGTAAAGCTACTACAGGGCAAGCTAAAGCTACAGCAATTTCGTTTTCAGAACAGACACCTAAAGTATATTGCATAAAATCATAGAAAACAAAATTTCCAGGTCTAATTTCATTAACATCAGAGAAATCTTTTACTACACTGCAGCAAGGAGTGTCTCCAATTGATAGTTTAACAATAGAAAAACCTTGAAGCATCATCCGTTCTTGAAGATTTTTAAGTTTTATAATTGTGTCTTCATAAACTTCTTCTATTTCACAAGTAGATTTTGTATGATAAGAATTTCCGGAATGGACAAGAAAACCTGCAAATTTCAATCTTTCAGATTTTTTAATCGAACGGATTAAATGAGAGAGAATTGGCTCATTATCCCAAAATATTCCTGTTCTATTATAACCAGTATCAATCTTTATCCAAATATTAACTGGAGCTAGAATATTTTCATTTAGAAAAGTAACAGAATCTTCTGATTCCACCAAAAGATTTAATGTAATTTTTTCCGCCAATTTATTAATTCGATCTATTTGAAGGATATTTACTGGAAAAGCAATAGTAATATCTTTCCAACCATTATCAGCGAAATATTCTGCCATATCTACGGAGGAAACGGTAATTGCATTTACATTAAATTCTTTGTACCAATTACCAACTTCTGCTGATTGATGGGTTTTAAAATGAGGTCTAAAAATAACATTACTTTTTTCTGCTTTTTCAACCATTTTTCGGATGTTTTTCAAAACTTGTTCCTTATTTACAAATAAAGTTGGTTGTTCTATTTTCAATTCAATCACCTACAAATATAGAACATAAATGCTTGATTCAAACTTAATTGTATCGGTTTAAAAAAATAAGAAATGAAAAAAGAAAATAAATTAAGAGCTGGTCTTAATTTTTCCTCTTTCGATTAATAGCTATCGTACAAAATGAAAACGTAATTAGTGAAGCTATAATTGGTAGAAGTGAAATGGAGCCTTCTTCTGTTACTGTTTCAATAACCCAAGTAACATTAAGATCGTAAGTTAATGTAGCATCAGGATACCAAAGTTTTGTAGCTGTAACAGTGATGGTTTCTTTTTCATCTGAAGCTGGTAGTATAATTTGATAAATACCATTAGCTGTAAATACTGCTGCATAATCGGTGCCATTATAATTAACATTCACTGTAGCATCATAGATTGGATTACCAGATTGATCATAAACATAATACTGTATTGTATGATTGGGTTTCTGTAAATCTTCATCATATATATCGATGAATACTTGATTAGCTGCATATGGAACATAAATGTGCACATACTGGTTTATGTAAACAGGCACGTAATAGACAAGTGGGATGAAAACTGGAATAATCACTGGAATGAATATGAATCTTATTGGTTGAATTATTATTACATTAACATTTATGATGAAAACTAGTTGTATAAACCAGAATTCAAAGTGCTATATTATTATTAGCTGCCAAATTGTTATTGAAATGAATATCAGTATTATTTCAATCGATTCATAGATTATAACAATCTGTGAGTAATAATATTTAATTTCTACTGACTCATAAATAATGACCAATATTAGTTCCACAATAGTAAAGTAGAAAATGAAAGTAAATTCAAAGAACATTATAATATTTCGTTCTATAAAACCAAAGAACCAGAAGTAAATCGTTATTGAAATATAGACATAGGTAATAACTATTTGATCTTGATAGAAAGTAACAGTAATATCACCATAGGTCATAAGTAAAACAGTTTCTACAAATGTAAACCAAACAAAAGATGCAAGGTCTTGTATAGGTGGTAGTGGTGCTGCTGGTAATGGAGCTGCAATTGTCCCTAATCCAGGGGATGTGATTGAGAAGTTTGCAGGAGTATAATAAGCTTCAGGATAATATTCTATAAAAGCTGGGGAATGAGCGTCAGTTTGATTTGTATCAACTTCCCAACCTCTCTCTTCGATTTGTTCAAGAAGTAATGGGGAATTTTCCATTGCTAAATATATTCCAACATTTACATATCCATAAGCATTTTTTGTTATAAGAATTTCAGACTCAGGTGAGAGGATATGTAAACCACCTTCAGTTATTGTGATTAAGAAACCTTCCATATCGAATTGCCAATAACCACTTACATCACCAATTATTGACATTTCTTAACCTGATGGTAACAATAGGTCCAAATTTGTTTGTGTTTCATCAGTAGATACATCCATACTTATTAATAATGCATCTGCTTGGGCGAACATCATAGTTGATCCAAGTTCTGTGAAATTAACTTGGAAAGAATCAACTTTCTGTTCAATGTCCACTCGATAAGTATTATTCAACGTTACTTGTGTAAGCTCTTCTGTTGGATTAGCTATTCCAATTTCAGTATTATCAATTTGAAATGTTTCATCTTGTTGAACAATCGATCTACCTTGCTCATTTGAATTTGCTGACAAATTACTTTGATATAGTTCTTCTGGAGAGATTGCCGCTTTCCCTGTAAAAGCAGGTAATGTTAGCATTAATGTTAAAATAAAAACACTAAAGATTAATTTTTTCTTCATTTAATTCTTCTCCTCAAAAATATCTAACTTGAGATATTATATTTTAGCATAAAAGCTAAGGATATACTTTCGAAGTGATTATTTATTAACTCTTTCTTTTTGGCATTTTGAGAGAGTGATAATTGACTATAAATACAAGTGAATTTGTATTTTTAAAAAAATAGTAAAAACTATCTTAAAAAAACTGTAAAATAGAGGCATTTATATGAAATATTTGGTGTTAGGTGCAGGACTCATGGGGAGAGCTGTAGCTTATGATTTAGCTCATAGTATGGGAACAACTGAAATTCGATTAGCTGATATTGACATTAAGCAAGTAAATGAAGTGATTAAGTGGATTAATAGCCCCCTAATAAATGGAATTAAACTTGATGTTACTGATTATTCACAGGTCCTTGAAGCAATGAAAGATATTGATTCAGTTATTGGTTGTATCTCATACAAATTTAATTATGATATTTCTAAATTAGCTATTGAATCTAAAGTCAACTACTGTGATTTAGGTGGAAATAATACAATCGTACAGAATCAATTTACTTTAAATGATAAAGCAGAAGCTGCAGGTATAACAATTATCCCTGATTGTGGATTAGCCCCAGGAGTAGCTAGTATTATTGTTACAGCGGGTGTCGAAAAATTCGAATCGCTTGAAGAAATTCACATTAGAGTTGGCGGTCTTCCGCAAAATCCTAAACCACCACTAAACTATTCTATGATTTTTAATGTTCAAGGATTAACTAATGAATATATAGAAATTGCAGAAGTAATTCGTGATGGAAAAATTACAAAAATTGATTCTCTAACTGAAATTGAGGAAATTGAGTTCTCGGAACCTTTTGGTAAATTGGAAGCTTTTCAAACCTCAGGAGGAACTTCTACTCTCCCTAAAACATTTCTTGGAAAGGTAAATATTCTAGATTATAAAACAATTCGATATAAAGGTCATTGTGAAATTATGAAAGCTATTTTTGATCTTGGATTCAAGAGTGAAGAAAAGGTGGAGATTAATGAATGTATGATTTCTCCAAGAGAATTTTTAGAAAAAATATTAGTTTCCAATCTAACCCATGATGATAATAAAGACGTTACTTTAGTGCGAATAGAAGTTATTGGTAAAATTAACGATGAAAAAAAGAAATTAACTTATCAAATAATAGATTATTACGATGAAGAAAAGAATATTACTTCTATGATGAGAATGACCGCTTTTCCAGCTTCTATAATCGCTCAGATGATGGCAAATGGTTCTATCAAAGAGAAAGGAGTAATAACTCAAGAATTTAATGTTCCTTCAAAATTAATGCTTGAAGAATTACGAAAGAGAAATATCAATATAGAAGAAAAAATCGAATGAAGTAAAAAAAAATTTTTCTTTCATTCCTTCTTTCTTTTATAAGATTTCACGAATTCTTGTTGATTTTTTGATTCAACGGAACAGGGTCTAACTTTTCTTAAATTGGCAATTGCTTTTAAACCATCTTCTGTTTTATAAAGTATCTTTTCTACTAAAGCTAGCATTACACCTGTTCGTCCACAACCAGCATAACAGTGAACCAATACTGGTTTTTTTTCTTTCATTGCTTTTTCAACAATATTAAGAAACTCTTCAACTTGTTCTTCATTCGGGATATCATAATCAGTTATAAATAATTCATGATGTTCAAAATTCTGTTCTAAAGATGAATGATGTTTTAAATTTAAAATCGCATCTTCAAGAGAGATAATTACTTTTATTCCCATTTTACTTAGCTGTTCTAAATCAGCTATTGTTTCAGGTAATTCTGAACCATATAATTCATTTTCTTTAAAGCAAAAAACGTCTAAAGTCATTTTTTATCCCTACTGTATAGAATATTTTACTGTTTTTTATCCGTACTCCAATATTTCTGTTCTGCTCCTGCTGCTTCTCTTCTTTTCCTTAAAGTTTCAGGATCAGTTAATTCCTCATCTTCATCTTCTGGTTTTGTTTCTAATTTCTTTAATCTAATATAATAAGAAATTACTGAAGCTAAAAAGAAGAATCCTCCAAGAACTGCTAAAGTGATATAGATTGGTTTTGTTCCCTCTGTATTATAATCAATATTTAGATTTAATTCAAAATAACCCTGTGATGCACCTTCACTTGAAAGAGTGAAAGTTAAACTCGTTACATTTGTGAAATCAAATTTTTTTGTTTCACCCGAAGAAATTACTTTAATTTCACTATTTAGAGTAGCAGTAACATTTTCTCCCATATTCACTGTAATACTTATACTACCATTGTAATAATTATCTGATTCTAATTCTAAATAAACACGTGATTCATTATTCAAAGTAAAATCTTGTTTTGTGTAATTTCCACTAGCCATTACTATTGAAAACAAAGATGTGTTTATCAATATTATAATTACCAAGACTAGCAGATTTTTATTTTTCATTTTCATCACTTACTTATCGTTGTTGAATTCTGTTAATGATTCTAAATTATCAGGTGTTTCTATTAATACTTTATTTTTTGAGTTACTCTCCTCAACTAGATCAAAAATTACTATTTCCTCACCATCTTCTAATTTGATTACCGATATTTTATCTTCTTCTTTCTCATCCTCTATATGTTTCTCTAATTCTTCTTTATTTAGAATCTCAATTTCTAAAGGACTTTTCTTAATCAAATTATAGAGATATATTCCTAGTCGTGCATTTGTTTCGAATTCTAGTTCGATATAATTCGTATGATATATTTCATTAGTTATTCTAGTCTTATTATGTATCTTTGATAAAAGTGACATTCCTTCATTATTATTTGGAATTTTCAAGTGGAATCTAAAAGTCTCAAGGATTCTAAGGATTTCGCTTTTTAATTCTTCAAGATTAATATTATTCATTGCACTTATTTTTATCGGTTTTCTGTTTAAAGCTGCTTGTACTATTTTTTCTTTTTCTTCCACATTTTCAGCTATATCTATTTTGTTCAATACTGGTATTATAGGTATTGAATATGCTTCTATTGCAGTAAGTGTGTTTATGGAAGCTAATACTTTTCGTTTTATATTTTCTATTGAATCATAAGAATCAATTAGTAATAAAACCACATCAGCATCTTTGATTTCCTTCAAAGTAGCATAGAAAGCATCCATTAACACATGAGGTAATCGAGAAATCAATCCAACAGTATCTGTAATCAAAATCTTTCTACCAAAAGTATCAAAACTTCTTGTTGTAGTATTTAATGTAGTAAACATTCTTCCATCTACTTCAACATCAGCAGAAGTAAGAGCATTCATTAAAGTACTTTTTCCAGCATTAGTATAACCTGCAATTGCTATTAAATCAAATCCAGATTCCATTCGACGTTTTCGTCGTAAATCTTTTGCTTTCTTTATTAATTCTAATTTCTTCTCTAATTTCTTTATCAGAGTATGTCTTGAATGAACTGATCTAAAATCATAGTTTTTTGTGCCTTCCATTTTTTTAAGAGCTGCTAAACGAATTTGTGTGATTGCTTCTTGAGTACCAGCCTTCTTGATGAAAATTTCAAGAATTAATTCAAAGCGATCTATTAATTGTGCGTGCCATTTTTTTTGCAAATTGGTAATTTGATTGTTATCCAGTCTATTCTCAATTATTACAACATCAGCTTCAAGTTCTTTGATTCTACCTTTTATTTCATTTGTTTTTCCCTTTCCAAAGTAGTAATCAGGTGTTGGTCTTTCTATATTTTGAACTATTCTATCAACTACTTCATAACCAGATACTCTAGCTAATTCGGATAATTCTGATAGATGATCGCCTTCTCTTCTGTCAAGTACTGCTTCTACTAAAATAGCTCTTAATTTTCCATCACTTTTACTTGACATTGAAAAGCACTTACCTTTTTATTTTGATATGATTCTTTTAATCTAATTATTTATTAAATGCATATATTATTTCACAAAAGAATGTATTTATGAAAGTTGTTTTTACAATGAAACAATAGATTAAATTACTTAAATTATTAATCAAATAAACTGTGATAAACTTGGTTGATGATGCTATTATTTCAGAAAAAGAAAATTACTCAGAGAAATTAAAGAAAGTAAATATCCAACTTGAAAAAAAACCAAATGATGTACAATTATTATTAGAAAAATCATCATGTCTAAGACATCTTAATCGCTATAATGAAGCTATAAAAATTCATGACTTGTTAATTTCATTGGATGAAAAAAATACTGAATTTATTTTTATGAAAGGTATTTTACTAATCGAGTGTGGCAAGTGTGAAGAATCGATACAATATTTTGATAAAGTTTTAGAAATAAATCCAAACAACAGAGATGCTTTATTTAACAAAGGCTTGGCATTAAAACATTCAGGAAATGAAATTGATGCAAAAGAATGCATGCGGAAAGCTCTAAAATCGCATTAAATGATAATTACAATCATTTTTACTCAAGTAATTTTTTAATTGAAATGTGTATGAGTTATTAAGAGTGTGTGTTAAAATTGAGTGATGAATTTATTTCAAAAGAATTTGAATCCAAAATTGTTGCTAAAGCAAAAAAAGCTCGAAAACAATTAAGTGATATTTTTAAGAAGATAAAAGAAATTGATTATGAATTTTATAATTTACCTACAACAATCAAACCAAGAAAAATAGCTGCTTTAGATGGAGGAGGATTTTCTGAGGATTTTGTAGGTATTACAGTAACACCTGCTAGAGCTGCTGGTGCAATTTTTGAACAAAACAAAGATCCCATTTGGATAGAAGAAACAGATGTAGAGATTTTAACTATTGATGATGATCCGAAAAATTTTGGTGCATTATTTCGTGATTTATTAGAAGTAAAAGTAGCTCAAAAATTAATAGAAAAAAAACCAGAAGTAATTTTCCTAGATGGATCAATCACAAATTTTGCATACAAAGGTATTCCTCAAAGTATTAGATATTCTCTACAAGATGGACAAGAAATTGAGGATGATTCTATAGGGTTTAAATTTTATGATTTATTTTTGAAGTACATAAAAGCTTCTTATGAATTACTAACAAAATGTATAGTAGATGATATTTTAATCCTAGGTGTGTCAAAAGACTCTCGAGCAAATATTCTTGTAAATCATCTATTTGAAAAATCTAAAAAAAAACCTTTGATTACTGATACAACATTAGTAAATATAATTGCTAATGGTCGAACAGGATTTACTAAGCCAATTGAGTTTTCACCAAAAATACGTGATATTAGAACAAAAATATGGAAAGCAGCAGAAGTATTTCAAGAAAAAGAGCTTCAATCATTTAATCTTAGTTATGTTGTTCTTAAAGAACGTGCACTACCAATTCGAATTGATTCACTTATTCCTCAACAAAAGAGATTAAAGGAAATTTTTGAAGCTATGGTAACTTATCATGATGGGAATGGTTTCATTACTCCAGCTTATCTAACTCATAATAGAGCTAATATGAAACAAGATCTTGGAAATCGTATTATAAATTATATAACAGAAGAAATCTTTGATGAATCACCTGAATTATATCAGGCATTTTTCTCTCAAAGAAGAAGAGATGTTATACAGTAAAAACGCATCAATGCTTATTTTTTGTTGATGGACGCTATCGAAAGATATTTTATATACAAATGAAAAAATAATTAGTATGCTCAGTAAGGGAAAAGAGAAATCCAAAGTTATTCTTTTTTGCGGATTGTCTTACGCAGGAAAAACAACCATATTAAATATTTTCACTAAAGGTGATGTATTTAAAACTGGTCCTACGTTAGGCGTTTCTCTTAGTACTATTTCTATTAAAGATATAAATTTTCGAATTTTTGATTTGGGTGGCCAGGAGAGATTTAGAGAAGAGATTACTCCTTTACTACCATTTGCTGATTTAATTATATTTGTAATTGATTCAGGTGATAAGAAACGATTCAAAGATGTTCGAAAAGAATTTCTACGAATATTAGATAATACCTCTAAAAAATTAACCCCAATATGTATTCTTAGACATAAATCTGAATTACGAAAAACAATGAACACAAATTATATGATAAATAAACTAGGTTTAAAACATATTCTCAATCGTAAATGGGAAATTTTCAGCACAAGTGCTGTTACACTAAATGGATTAAAAGATGTTTTTTATTGGATTTATGAGGAAGCAACTGGCGAAAAAATTGAATTTAAAGTTGAAAAGAAAAAAGAAGAAGAATATTCTTTTCATTATCCTTGCCCAATGATGAAAGTAGAAAATGGAACAATATATTGTTTAAATCAAGATAGATTTTTAGAAACTGAAATGACTTCTTTTGGTTTTCATGAAGAAGTAAATAAAATGGTTCTTCAAATTCTTCCTGAGTTACGAAAAGAATCTTTAGAAAACTCTGGTAAAGATATTTGTCCTGATTTTTGTATATTAAAGAATGGTGAAGAAGTTCTTCGTTGCCCTGTGACAAATGAGAAAATTGAAACACGTGGTATTAAAGTTTCTCTTAAGAGATATGAAGATGCATTAGTTCTTTCACAAATTTATGGTGCAAAATTAGGGGGAGATATTTGCAGGGAATGTATCTATAAAATTATCATCTCACCCGATTCCATTTTAACTGAAGAAGACTTGAAACATTTCGCAAAAACATTTGCTAATTAGTATTCAATTAAACACTTTATCATTAATAATTTTAAATAATAATAGAATATATTAGAGTGAGAATTTTCTATAAAATAAATATTTGATTTTGTGACGAAAATGAATAGTACCGAAGAATTAACATTCATGCTCATTGATATTGATTATAAAATTAATGTGGATGATATTGCACCTACTATTCGTTTATTTGGGAAGACAGAAACAGAGAATATTCTTATTCAAATTTCTGATTTCTTGCCTTATTTTTATACTACGAAGAAGAAAGGATTAGAATCTTTCTTAGAAAATAATAAGTTGGTCAAAAAATGGTTACAAAAACAAGAAGTATGTAAAAAGAAACGGTATTTTGGTGGAGAAGAATTAAATCTAATTCAATTATTTGGTTCTCATCCTGAACAAACACCTACAATACGAGCTGAGTTTCAGAAAGCTGGTTTTGAGGTTCATGAAGCTGATATCCCTTTTGTTAAACGATTTTTAATTGATCTTAATATTAGATGTCTAAATATAATAAAAGTCAAACCTCATACTTCTATTAAAGAGGGAAAAAATATTTTTATAACTGCTATAGCTCAAGACATCAATCCTATTTCAAAAGACATAATTTCTTCAGCAGATTATTTTTATAAACTTAAAATTATGGCTTTTGATATAGAAGTAGATCATGAAACTGAAACAATTCAACAATTAACTACTGAAACAAAGAAAAGAATTACTGCAATTTCTTATGCATTTGGTACTAATCAAGATTCATATAATAAAAAAATATTCGTTTTACATGGCGATAATGATGAGGATGAAAGAAGAATTATTCAAAAATTTATTGAAAAAGTAAACATTATTCAACCCGATATTCTGATTACTTTTAATGGAGATAATTTTGATCTTCCTTATGTATTAGCTAGAATGGAAAAACTCAAATTAAAAAACGAGTATCTCTCACAATTCCAAAATGATGAATTATTTTATTCGAATAGATATAGAGCTTATAGAATTAAGGGGAGGGTTTCATTAGATATTTCTCCAAGAACATGGCAAATACATCCGGTATCTGGCAAAAAAGGATTGGGTGACATATCTGAAACAATTTTAGGAGAAGGTAAAATCGAAGTAAATCGAACTCTTGGCGATATTTGGCGATCTGGTTTTCTTAAAGGAAATAAAAATGATTGTGAACTTTTCGAATCTTATGCTATTAAAGATAGTGAATTAACGTATCAGCTATTTTGGAAATTAGGAATAAATGGTTGGTTAGAGGTAGTTCGTTTGACTGGTTATCCTGCTGGTGAATCCCCTGGAAGTACTGAAAGGATTCAAGGCGAATTTGAATTAATGCGATTTTTGCATGTAAAGGGAGTCCTTATCCCATCCGCACCAGATGATAGCGAAGTAAATCACAGAACAATTGAAAGAAGAAAAAATCCACATACTGGAGGGACTGTACTTGTTCCTAAAGGTTCTTTACATATAGGAGTTATTATTAGCGATTTTCGAAGTATGTATCCTTCTGTTTGTGTTGCTCATAATATTGGTGGAGAAGTACTTAAGAAACTAAAAGAGATAGAAAAAATAAATCCCCTTGAAATGTTTCATCCAAAACCTCAATCATGTTTATCCTTAATGGAAGAGACTCTTATAAAAAGAAGAGAACAAACAAAGGAACAAATTAAAGAAATAAACACTAGAATTTCATTAATTAAAGGAAAAAATGCCAGAGAGAAATTACTCGAAAAGAAAGAAATTTTAAATAAAGAACAATATTCCCTTAAAATCGTTGCTAATTCTATGTATGGAGCTCATAATTATATTAGAAGTAGGTTTTATTCAATTACTTTAGGTAATGCAATAACCAATATTGCACGAACTTATATTTTGAGAATGGAAGATCTTATGAAAGTTGTTTCTAAAAAAATAACTCCAGTTGAAATTATCTACGGGGATACGGATAGTGCTTTTATAAAAATAAAAGATGAATCTTTTGTAATTAATATATACAATGAGAAAAATCCAAAAAAGAAAAAAGAAAATCTCGAAAAATTACTTCTACTTTCAAAAAGAATTATGAAAACATTGAATGACCAATTTCCAGAGGCAATGGAATTAACTTTGGAAGACATAGCATACAAATTAATCTTCAAGCCTGGAAGAGCAAAAGCTTATAGCTATTATAGCATTCTAAATGATCGCTTACAAATAACCGGTTTTGAAGCTGTTCGTTCTGATTGGTCTTATCTATCTCGTGAAGCTCAAACAAAAGTTTTAGAATTTATTTTAAAAGAACCTGTTTTTGAAACAATAAAAGAAAATCAAAATGACAAATTCTTAGAGGATCCAGGACTAGTAAAAGCAAAAGAATATTTAATACAGCTGAGTGAACAAATATTAAAAATGCCAGCTAAAGAACTAATTCCAAAAGTGATGATATTATCACCAATAAAACGTAATCCTAAAAAATATAAAACAAAAATACCGGTAGTTCAAGCTTTTTTGGATTTTGCTAAAAGAGAAGGTTTAGATCCAGATAAAGCATGGAAAGATTTTGATAAATTTCAATGGATAATTACACCTGGAAAAGGAATCTTAAGTAGTCGAGCACGTCATCCAAAATATGTTAAAGATGTAGATAGAGATCACTACATCACAGAGATTTTGAGATCATCAGAAGGATTTGGTATAAAATTAACTCTACAAGATATTAAAAATAAATTAACAATGGAACCAATTGATGAAATTTTAAAAAGAATACCAAAGATAGAAGAAGAGAATACGATTAATAATAATAAAGAAAAAAGTAAGAAAATTACTAGAACAAAACAAATGAAACTCAGTAAATTTTTTGAGGAAGAAAATAGTAATAAATGAATTAATAACTCTAAATTTAATTCAATAAAATTATACAAAATCACTTTTAAAATATTAAAAATACAATTATTAGAAAATTAAAAAAAAAATAATAAATAGAAGAAAAAGATCTTAGACAACAGTGTGATCTTTTATAACTTTAGCTTTACGTTTTTCAACTGATGACATAATCCATTTAACGATAAAATAAACTAGTATTATAGGAATAGCAAAAACTAAACCGCATAAAACTGTACCGAAAAGTTGCCAACCAACGTTTGTGCCTCCAGCCATATTCTTCACCTGAATTATTAAATAAACATGTCTGATAGCTTTATTTTACTTATAAGATTTTTTACTATTACCTCTTTATTTTATTCTTTAAAAATCATGACTCATATTGTAAATTTACTTGATTTTCATCAAATCCTTTAATGAATTAATTATTAAATTGGGTGATTTCGTTTGTAATTCTAATTCATTGTGTTTTCCTGTTGAAACTACTATTATTTTCATGTTTGCTCTTCTAGCAGCTATTATATCATGAGTTGAATCACCTATAACCAAGCATTCTTTTGGTTCTTTATTTGCTTTTTTTGCTGCTTTTAAAAATACTTCAGGATTTGGTTTGCCAATCGAAATATCCTCACCTGTTACTATATATTTGAAATAATGAACTATTTTTGCTGATTTTAAAATTTTAACGACGTTATACCTTGGAGTTGATGAAGCAAGGCAAATAATTTTTTTTGTTTTTTTGAGATATTTTAGTACTTCAATAGTACCTTCAAAAACTGGTATTTCATTTAATAGGTCAGTTAGTATTCTTTCCTTTCTATCTGCAGATTTTTTTAATTTTTCGTGATTTGATTCTAAAATTGGAATTAATGAAAGCAAAGTATCTTTAGGAGTTCTCCCCATATTTTCTGAAATAGCCTCATAAGAAATTTCTTGATTTATTTCTTTGAAAAGAATCTGAAAAGCTTTAATATGTTGCTCTAGTGTGTTTACGAGGGTTCCATCTAAATCAAAAATTATACAAGAGATATTCCATTTAAGTAAATAAGTTTCAAGTTGATTCATATTAAAGCCTCTATAATATTGGCAGATATTTGTGATAAGAATTTTTCGAGAATATTTTTTGTATAAATTAGTATATTCTTCTAATACTCAACTAAAGACTTTAATTATTAATTAATTTTTTATATTCAAGGTGGTTTCTTTGGAAGAACTAACTGATATAAATGATATTGAATCTAGCAATGAGAATAATTCTCATCACAAAGATATAGAAACAATGGATGAAGTCGAAGAATATAAGAAACCAGAAAATTCTTGGAATGAATTAAAATTTATTCCTAATAAGAAAAGATTCATACTCTTAACGACCATCATTACAGCAATAGAAATAGCAGGATTATTCATATTTGCGTATCCCGTAACTAAAAGTTTTGGTCAAGATTTAACAGATTTAGGATTATTTTTGTTACCTCCATTTACAGGAGCATTTATTGCCTATTTTGTGCAAGATAAAAAAGAAGCCATCAGTGTTAGCTGTATTAATGCTTGTGCATCAATAATACCCTTTATGCTTATTTTTACATTAGTATCTTTTAATCCTCTCCCAAATACTGCACTATATTACCTAATTCCAATTTTAGCTATTTTAATACAAATAGCAGTAGCATTTACAATTGCTCGTATGAGATCAATTTATCGAGCATATGGTGATAGCAAAATAAAAAGAGAAAGCGATGAAGTAATGATCAAGGAATTACAAGTTAGGAGGCAAGAACGAGGATTAGAACAATCTATGGAAGAAGAAGCAATAACGGAAAAAGAACAAGAGTAAAAAGTAATGTGATTACACTTTTCAAGTTTTTAAAAAAATAGAGCAGGGGAATGGTAGAGTTCCCCAGCAGTATTTTAATCAAGAGGAATGTAATTCTTCCTCCAGATTTTCCCCGCAAATGATCATCGGCCAAATCTCATCTTAAGGGTGGGTAATACCTATTTTTAGACTAATTAAATAATATACACTAGAATAATTAAAGAGTCCGTGATAACTGTTCTTGAACAGTTCAGCTTAAATCTGAACAATAAAATCATTTTTTCCCTGAAAATATTTTTTCTAATTTCTATAAATAAAATATAAATTGGTTAAATTAAGTTTATTAATTTTATAAAAAAAGCAAATAGGGGGGAAGGTTATGGGGGTTTCCCCAAACCCCCAGTTTGATCCTCCATATTAGCTTTAGTTTTTGATCACTTTATATTAAGATCAAGAAGGCAAAACTTCTCTAAATCTTATATTACTATATATACAAACTTAAGTTAAATTCTCCTTAACAACAGTTCATGAACTGTTCAGCTCAATTCTGAACGATTACGATGGATTTTTAACTAATATTGTTATTACAGTAATTATTATTGAATAAAAAAAATGCAACAGAATAATATAGTTGAGAAATATGGGAAAAACACTAAAAAAAACGCTCTCAAATTTAGTTCTATTAGCTATTTTGTTCTATTCACAATTATTTTCTATATCAACTGATGTTTATAGTCAGACTAATCTAATTGAAGAAGAGGATCATTTCAAAGTATTTTCAGGTAATTTCTATGATATCACAATTCCTAAAGGGAGAGCTCCAGAAGCTTATATCGCTCTTAGCAGAATTAGTGAAATATTTTTGAAATTTAATTATCTTTCAGAATATCAAAGTCCAGGTCTATATATGAATTCTTTAGGTAACTTATTTGGTAAAGGTTATAATTTTGATTATTTAGATTGGGATATGGTTGGAATATCAAATACTGAAAAAACGTGTGTTAATTTTACAAAAAGTAATCTTGATAGAAATTCATCCTTAGATTTATCATTAACTATTTTTAATCAAAACACAACAATAAATAATTACGATGTAACTGCTCTTAAAGAGATATTTATTCAAGTAAATCTTACAAATTGGATGTTTTCTGATTTATCCAGAGGACTTGCTTTAAACATATTTTCTTCTCTAAGTGAATCTGAAGAGTTCACTCGACAAGGACCTTACACAGATTTTCCAACTTCTACAAATTATGTTCAGATATATACTGAAAAGTATGATTTTATTATAAAATTCAAAACAGAAATTTTGATAAAGAATATTCTAGGGTTTTATGAAAATTATGAAATTGGTATTTTTGCTAATTATAATGCAGTAATAGAGGAACCTGATCCAGCAGATTTTTGGATTTCAATACCAAAACGTACTGATATTTCTCAGATAATTCTTAGTTTTCTTTGCTACAATGATTTTGAAGAAACAGGAAATGGTAATTCAGCATCTTTTTTGATATTATTTTTTTCCTTGAGCAGTTTTGCTTTAGTTACTAAAGTTATTCTAAATAAAAGGAAGGTTAGGAAATGAAAAGCGGATCCGTTACTTTTCTAAATAAGAAGGTGAATCTTTTCTTCATTATCGTTCTTATTTTATTCTCTACTTTTATTACTACCAATCAAATTTGTGATTTTGATTTTTCTGTAAACAATGATGAAGAAAATATCAAAAATAAAGCATATGAATTAAATAATAATGAATTAAATGCTCAAAGTGCTAATCCAAATCTTACACGACTTTTATACCAAATTAATTTTAATTTAGAGTTAAATGCTGAAGATATCTCAATAACAACTCATTCAACATACCGAAATGATGCGAATAATTCAATAAAAAATATTATACATATTATTGATGTTGACACTATTTTCGTTGAAAGTAGAATCTCTACAATTTTAGTTCATGATTCAGAAGGAGAGCTATTCTTTGAATGGTTTGCTTTAAGTGATTATCAATTATTAAACATATCTTTACGATATCCCATTTTATCAGAAGAAGTAACTACATTCACTGTATCATATTTATTAGAAGATGCTGTTCTTAAGAATCCTGAAATTCTAGAAAATTATATTATAAGATGGACATTAACCAATCATGAAATTTCAGAACAATTTTCCTTTATTCTAGCATTACCGAATAAATTCATTCTCTCTAATAGCTCCTATGTTCCCTCTTTAGAACCAGAAGCAGATTATATATCAATTGATGGTACAAGATTTGAATGGATTCGCTATGATGTACTATCAAATGAAGTTTTAACATGGACTATACGTTTTGAATATTACATGAATCCAACCCAATCAAATACGAATATACCAGTTTATGTTTGGATTTTAATGGTAATACTTTTTATTATAGGTTTGATAGTTGGAGGATTATCTGTTTTCTTTATATTCAGATCAAGAATAGATATGGAACGTTCTGATATTGTTGAAACTCTTCTCTCCCAACCAGAAAAAGAAATTTTGAAAATTATTAAAGATGAAAAAGGAGTCACCACTCAAAGTAAAATTTGTTCTATATCAAATTTCTCTAAAGCTAAGGTTTCCTATTATATAAATGAATTAGAAAAGAAGGAAATTATAACAAGAGAGAGATGGGGTAGAATGAATAGAATACGATTAATTGATGAATCTTTTGAGAAAGTATATTATCAGAGTACTGCAAACTCAAAAAATTCACATTAGGAGATTTGTAATAATGGTTATATTTTATCAATCAATAATTAAGATAGCTGAATAAGAAATGAAGGCAGAACAACTTAAAAATTACATATTCCTCATAATATTAATGCTATCTACATTAGCATATTTGCCAATATATCAGCATTCTGATTTGTCAACTTCAGCAGACTTGAAAATATTAGATCAAATTGAAGAAAAGAATCTTAATACTAGAAATCTACTAAATAGCAGTTCTGTCTGGGGAGACCCACTAAAATTAACATCTCGAGATTTATCAAGAGGTGAATATATTACTTCACAAGATATAGAAGGTATTTTTCATTGTATATGGTTACAAGAATATACTAAGATAGGTATTGGTCTTAGTTATGCTCATTCAATAGATGATACAGGTAAAACCTGGTCGAATTCAACTTTAATATTAAGAACGGATGCAGAAATTGTAGAAAATAAAATGGTATTGGATGAGAATAAAACCATTTATTTATTTTATATTACCAAAAGAGTTCTTCAATATCACCTTTTCTTAACTTATAAATTGCAAAATAATGAGACATGGAGTAATCAAAAATTATTATTCTATCAGGAAAATATTGTGTTAAAAAACTTAGTTTTAAATATCGTAAATAATAAAACAACTCATGTACTATTCTCTTCAACTGATATGAATAGTTTAGCTGATGAAGAAGAAAATAATAAAATTTCATATTGTTCAATTAAAGGTATCAATTCATTTGATTCTCTAAACTTTAGAATAATGAAAAGTTCTTCTAATCAACTAGTTTCATCAATTATTTCATTACCGAATGGTTCTTTAGAGATATTTTATTCTTTGTGGAATTCAGAAATCAGTAAAAGTAATTTATTTTTAATTAAATCAAATGATAATGGTAATAGTTGGTCCCTAGAATATGAAATTTTGACATTTAATAATGAAATGAATAAATTATTTTTATTCCCTGCTAGAACTTCTAACAAGATACATATTATCGGTGAAATTAATGAACAATTAAAAAAAGTATATTATTTGGAGTTAATAGATGGATTGATAACAGAATTACCTGTACTAGTAGGTTATCCAAATTTAGAAAGTTTATTTGGTGGATTTATTATTGATAAGGTGAATGATGATATTTTCATTTTTTTTGAAAATAGAGCAAATACTAAATTAGATATTAAGTTTATAAAAAGAATAAATATTACAAAAGAATGGACAGAGATAGAAGAAATTACTAATGATATGTCATCTTATAGCCCTCTTTTTATCGGTAATGATTACAATCAAAGCAAAAATTATGGAGTGTTGTTTTATTTAGGAAAAAATATGTTAAAATCAACAACACTTTTACATGATTTAAATTGGTCAACTCCTACAACCATCTTTTATTCTACAACCTTCAATAATGAACCCTCCATTGCAGTAAATTCAAAAGGAGATATGCATTTAGTTTGGACTCATACTGCAATAGGGAAGCAAGAAATCCGTTACATGACAAAGGGAGAAGATAATAATTGGTATTTCGAATTTAATCTTACTAGAAAATGGTGGTCTGTAGCGAACAATCCAAAACTAGTTTTTGATTCAAATGACAATCTTCACTGTGTATTTATAGCAAAAGAGAGTACAACTAATAGATATACTATTTTCTATAGATATTTACTAGATAGTCAAAGAAATTGGAGTGACCCCATACTTGTTAAATATCCAGAAGGATATGCTAATCAAATTCCTTTAGAATGTATTGTAGATACCGAAGATACATTACACATTTTCTGGCTAGAGCAAACGATATTCTCAACTAATAGATTAATTCATTCTTCTAAAAAAGTACTAGAAGAAAGCTTTTCTTCAATTGTTGTACAAAATAATGAAGAATTTATAGAATCAAGTTTTCCAAATGCAATCATCGATTCACAAGGAACAATACATTTAGTTTATTCAGATTTTGAGGGAGAAGAAATTGTTAACAAAATTCAATATCGATATCTTACCAAGGGAGGAACATGGTCAGACTCCGAAACAATTGATGCAACAAATGTTGATTATCTTTTTGAACCTTTGTTAATTGTTGATACAAATGATAAAATTACTTTAACATATCTTAGAAAATATATCATTGGTTTTCACAAATGGGCAGCAGATGTTAAAATTTGGGAAAAAATGACTCCTGATGAAAATTGGATGCAAAAAAATCCAATTATAATGTATGAATTGATTAATTACCATAACATTTTCATTTTACCAAATAATACAATTTGCTATCTATATCACTCTGATTATTTATCTATTGAAGGGATTCCAGGAAATATCAATGATCATGTATATTTGATGTCTAAATCCGAAGGAGGAGGATGGAGTGATAAAGAGTTACTATTTCTGAATCCTTATTTTGATGCTCAACCTTTGGGAATATATGACCAAGTATCAAATAATCTGAATTTCATAATTTTAGATAAAATTGGTTCTTATCCACAATTAAACTGGATAATGGGACAGAAAGATACAGATAATGATAATTTAGGTGATTTAAGTGAAGAAATATATCACTCAAATCCTGAGATAAAGGATAGTGATTTTGATCGATTAGATGATGGTTATGAAGTTTTCATTAGTAATACAGATCCATTATTAGCTGATACAGATTTTGATGATATAAATGATGGAAATGAAATTTTGAAATATCATACTAATCCATTAGATAGAGACAGTGATAATGATAAATTATCTGATGGGGATGAAGTATACATCTGGAGAACAAATCCTAATTCTCTAGATAGTGATCAAGATTCTATTTATGATTTCGATGAGATTTTTATTTATCATACTAATCCAAATTCGAAAGATTCAGATTCAGATTTTATGCCAGATAAATGGGAAATTGATAATAATCTCAATCCATTGATAGATGATAGTTTCTTAGATTTTGATTATGATAATCTCATAAATGTAGATGAGTATTATTACAATTCAGATCCTAATAGGAATGATACGGATTTTGATGGATTACTAGATGGTAAGGAGGTACATTTATATCATACAGATCCAACTGCCCAAGATACTGATCTAGATACTTTAACAGATGCAGAGGAAATTCTTGTTTTTCATACAAATCCCTTATTAGCAGATTCCGATAAAGATGGTTTCACAGATAGAGAAGAAATTAATAGTGGAACAGATCCAAATAATCCGAGAGACAATATAGCACTACGAAAATTAAGAAAAATTCTGTCAGTTATTTTAATACCATTAGGAATAATCTTAGTCGGATTTTTATTTTTCGAAATTAGATTTAAATTACTTAAAAAACAGCAAGAAGAACAAGAGAAAGATGAACAATTAATTCAAGAACAAAAACTGAACGAAGTTTTAAACAAAAAAAAATTAAAATAAGTATTAATATCTAATTTTTTATTACCTTTTTACCTCAAACGAAAGTATAATTAGGATATAATTTGATTTTTAACTCATAATACAATTTAACAGATCTTTGAATGCTTCTCTAGAAAATAGATAAGAGAAAAAATAACAAAAATTTACTAATATATCTTAGGTTGGAATGAATTAGTGATTCACAAAATATTAGTGATAGACCAAAGAACAACTGTTGGTCAAGTACTTTACGACGATGGAGCAGTGATACTAGAAACTGATTTACTTACTGGATTTATTTCTGCTTTAAGCGCATTTGCAAAATGTATCGGTGAGAAATCAATAGAATTTAAAGGAGCAGATTTAGGTGACAATAGATTTTCATTAATTTCTCGAGATCATCTCACATATGCTATTTTTCAAGACCTATTTGATAATGAGCCTTTTGCACGTATAGCTTTAAAAGAAATCATAGATATTTATCACGATGAACTTACCGATTTGAATCTTTCAATGGATACAATTAAATCAAACATTAGAAATGAAATAACTAATTTAATTGAAACAGAGTATTTTCCTGTTGGAATTTTGAAAGGTATTAATACAAAAATAGAAGGAATAATTGATAATGCACCAATAAATTTTGACTTGATGTTTTTATCAAGTATAAGCAATGGCATAATTCAAGTTTGGAGAAGACCAATTAACCCATCAATTATGAAACAATTTTTAGATATAATTTCAAAAATTCCACTTGAAATGAATTGGTTAGCAGAAGGAAAAACCTCAAATCATAGACCTTTTGATCTTCTAGATGAAGAAGAAGCTGAAATGGAAGCATGGATGATAAAAAGAGTAAGTGAAACAAATTTCTTCATTGCAGGTAAAGCTACTGAAAAAAATATTAATATGCAAAATGGTTGTTCCGCTAAAACAGCTGCCATTTTTGAAGAAATCGCTCTCTTAATTGAAAAAGCATTAGAAAAAGAATGGATTAGAATTGTAAAAAGTTGATAGTAGTCTTTCTAATCTCTTATTTTATTAGAAAATTTTAAGTAAATCCAAAGTACATTTTTATTCAATTTTTATTTAATTGTACAAAAAAACTTACGAAATTTAATTAAAAAAAGGAAGTAAAAAAATTGAGTGAAAAACAGGATGTTAATAAATTAATACAAGATGGATTAGCAGCTTTGAAGAAAAACAAAAATGCAATTGCCCTTGAATTATTCGATCTTGTTTTAAAATTAAGTCCAAAAAATACTATGGCTATGAATAATAAAGGTGTTGCTCTTAGAAAAATGGGTAGAATAAAAGAAGCTATTGACTGTTATAATGAAGCTCTAAAATACGATCCTAAATTATCAATGGCTTTATTAAATAAAGCAAGGGCATTGAAAGTACAACAGAAGTTTGATCTTGCTTTATTTACTTATGAAGATATACTAGAAATTCAACCAGAACATCCTCTAGCTTTAGAAGAAAGTGAACGAGTCAGAAATTTGCTTTCCAGAAGAGCACATCTGAAATTGGAGGGATTTGAGCAGGAAGCTCTGAATAAAGAGAAGGAATTATTAGAAGAACAAAAGGAAGAATTACTTGATTTCTTTGAGGAATCAAAAAGAAGCATAAGTGATTCAGTGGAAAAAATAGCAGAATTGTTTGAAATGGAAAATCATATTGAAGCAGAAAAACATAGAACCAAAATTTCACAAGCAATTGTCTCATTTAATGATCAAATCTATAATAGAATTTTGACTATTTCCCAAGAATTTTCTACAATAGATTTTGAGGAAGAATGTCGAGAACTTATTGATAATTGGCAAGTATTTAAAGAAAACAAACTTGCTGAATTAGAGAATATGAAATTAAAGACCTATTCTCAGTAGTTATGTTCTTTTTAAAATATAGTACCCAGATATTAGCTAAGGTATTACTGGGGTAACAACGCTGGATTACCCCCTTTTAAATATTGTAATCGCTGAAGAATATCTACCAATATATCTTTGGCACACCAGGGGAATCGTTGTGCTGAAGGATGAGGTAATGCCGAGGTGAATAAGGTTTGATGAGACTATTAACAGTACACGTACCAGATGGGTTTTTAGAAGGACTAGATGAATTAGTGCGAAAGAAACGATATGCTAATCGTAGTGAGATAATTAGAATAGCTATTCGTGATTTATTACGAGATGAGTTGTGGGAACAGAGATAATACTCTATACCCATTATTCAATCTCTTAAATTGAGGTTATAACATCTCATTTTTCTTTATAATTTAGTAGTTATCAAGAAATGCTTCTATAGAGATTTCATTATCAAATCTCATTTTTGTTATACTGAGAAGTTTTGCGATGTAATCTAGTTCTTTTTCATAATTTCCATATGTTAATGATAAATGATTTGAACCTATAGCTTTGATAAAAAGTTCCATTGGTACATTTAATTGAACGGCAGTATGTGGCCAAGTTGTTCCCCAAGCATGTTCTTTTGTATCAGTTAAATCAATAATTTTACCTAAACCATATTGTAGAATATATTCACTATCAATTCTAATTAGCCTTGCATAAGTTGCTAAATCCTCAGTTTTTGGTGTATGATAACCAAATGCTCCTCCAGATTCTCCTTGACATTGTGCACTTATAATACTTCTCGACAAAGAATTTTTAGGATCATTTGAATTTCCAGCATAAAATGCACTTGCTGCTCCGCAATTTGCTATTATGAAATATTTTTCTGTTAAAACTTTCAAGTCACCAAATAACGGAGGAATTTTATGATTTAAACCAAACAATAAACTAGATGTGAGCAGACCTTTTATATCACCTTCACACACTGTCGGAATAATCGGTTTTTTACCTTCATTATCTTCTGGAAAAGGTAAAAACGCTGGTATTAAACAAGGAGTTACTCCATAATCTACACTTAATTCGGGTTGACATTTCACTGAAGTACCAATAATCCTTTCTTTATTTTGATGATAATTTTTTATAATGTCTTTAGCAGCTAAGTAAAAAGCAATCTGCTTTTCCAAAATTCCTTCATCTAGCATTTTATTATCATATTCAATTTTACAATTATTTTTCTTAAGCCAATTCAAGAAATTTTTAATACGAAATTCACTTTTTTCTAAAATTTCTTCAGCTTTCTTTACAAGAATAAACTGATCCTCAGTAATTATATCATTAATTAGAAATCGTTTGAGTAAAGGAATATCATCATTCAAGTGTTCCATGTGTAATGCAGGAGTACCTCCCCAAAGAAGAATTTTACCTTCTTGTAAATGTTTAATTGCACATGTTGCTGCTATCCAAGGAATCATTTGCTGTTTAGTACTATCAGGAACAAAACTAAATCGTTCATGATTTTTAATGTAATAATTATAAGATGATTGCCAAAAAGAAGCACCAGTGGATGTTAATGCAGTAATTCCTGGCCAATTTGAATTAGTAGTTGTTACCAAAGCTATAGGTACATCTAGTTTTTTGGCTAATTCCAGAGGTAAATCAGGTTCATTCCAAGTAAAACATCCAATAATCAAGGAACATATATCCTCTTTTATGAAGTGATTTTTTGCTAGTACTATTTCTTCAAGTTTATTTATTCCAAAAATTTCCTTCTTATCCAATTGATTAATAATATCCAAATGTGGATTTATCACAATAAAATTATTTTTTTCTAAAAACGTGATAATTTGATTTTGAGTTTTTTTTATAAAATCTTCTCTTTCTTTTACAAATTTAACTTCTTTTCTGGGATCTGTAAAAGATATTATCCCAATTTTCTTTGGTGGATCGGAGAATCCCAAATCTTGTGTTTCTTTTTGAAAATTCAATTTTGAACACCCTTATTAAAATTTAATAATCAATTGTCAATAATAAATGTTAGTTTGAAAAATCGTTTTTTCGGAGTGATTTTTGAAATCAATCTCTTCATAAATCCTTTTAAAGTAAAATTTCTTTATCTAGCTAAGTAGCATTCTGCCTTTACATTAGGAGAAGAAAATATGTCATTTCCCCGGCAGCGTTTTGTTTTAGATACAACTGCATTTTCAGATGCAAAATTAGTAAATCGATTAGGAGGAAATATTACCGAAGCTGTTAATCACCTCTCTGAGCTAATCAGTATTGGTAGATTAAGGTTGAATATTTCTTGCTATATGCCTCCAAGTACATTTAACGAATTGAAAACTTTCTTACTAGAAAACAAATGTTCTGTACGTGATATCGATCAGGTAGAAGCATGGGTTGTACGAAAATCACCTGATCGTTACTCTGTTCTTTTATCATCTCAAGTAATTTATGAATATGTTTCTGATGTCAGAGATCGTTTAGATCAAGGAATGACAATTGTGCGAAGAGCAATTAAAGAAACAATAAAAGCAAGTGAAAGAAATCTTTTGGAAAGTAATGGGCAAAATTCTAAAGATATTGAAATAGCTCTTTCTAGAACATATGAAGATAAGTATCGTCAAAAAATGCGGAGAGGAGTTTTAGATTCATTACCTGATATTGATACTTTAATACTTGCAAAAGAATTAGAAGCAGGAGTTGTTTCTGCTGACAAAGGAATTAAGGCTTGGACAGAACGTATAGGGATTCGATTTGTAGAAGCTGAATTCTTTCCACAAATTATTCTTACTTATCTAGAGAGATTAGAGGATATACCAACTTCATTACAAAGTATTAAGGAACTTGGTCTAAATAAAAAGAGAAAAATGTAATCAAATAAAAACTAGTTTAAAAAAAGAAATTTTCTGAAGAATGGTTATCATTATGAATACTCAAGAAAAAAAATTACCTTTTGAAAAGGAACGAAATAAACCAGATAAAAATAAAACAAGAATTCTTTTCAGTTCTAGAAATGATTTGATGTTCGCTGGAGTTCTAGGAGGATTAGCAGAATTTTGGAATATGAATTCAACTATTGTCAGATTATTATTTTTACTAACGATTATATTAACAGGTGGATTAATGATTATAGTATATTTTATACTCATGAAAACCATACCTATTGAACCAGAACCATAAATCTCGAGATTAATTTATCACTTTAAAAGAAAGGCATAAAAATTCGAATCTTTTGTTTTTTATAAAAAACTAAATGAGTGTGAATATATTGGATCGTATTTGGGCACCATGGAGAATTGAATATATAGAGCAACCGAAATTGTATGATGAATGTTTCATCTGTAAAATATTAAAAGAGAAAAAAGATGATAAAAATCTAATTTTGTATAGAGGAAAGAATGCAATTGTACTTTTAAACAAATATCCATATATTGCAGGACATTTAATGGTTGCTCCAAATCAACATCTTTCAAATTTAGAGGAACTCCCAATTGTTACTAATAGAGAAATTTGGGAACTCACAACTAAAACAGTAATATTGCTAAAGAAAGCAGTTAATCCAGAAGGTTTCAATATTGGTATGAACTTAGGAGCAGTTTCTGGTGCAGGATTAAAAACACATGTTCACATTCATATTGTACCACGCTGGACTGGAGATACGAATTTCATGCCAATAATTTCTGGTACTAGAGCTATTTCAGAAGGTTTAGAAAGAACATATGAAAAGTTTATGAATTTTATTGATATTTATGAAGAATAAATTTAAATTTCGAATAAATTAAAGAGATACATTTCAATGGCATTTTCTGATTATCTTGGTGAATTGGCAGCAATATTTGGTGCGATATGCTTTGGTGTAGGAAATGTTATAATTAAATCACAAGGGGGAAAAATAAAACCTTTTGCAATTAATGCTCTTCGATTGACTTTAACAGCCATTATTTACATTATTCTAGTAGCATCCTTGGGAGTGTTAAATGAAACTTTTACTTTAGAATGGAAAGCAGCATTATTTTTTACCGGTGGAACGGTTATCGGAGTTGTCATTGGTGATATGATTTTTTATTTTAGTCAGCAACTAATAGGTTTATCGAGAGCTTACCCAATTGCTGCAAGTTATCCTCTCTTAACTTATATTGTTGGATTGATATTCAAATACGAATATTTTGAATTTTTACGAATGCTTGGAGTTTTATTTGTTATTATTGGTGTTTATCTAGTCACAATATCTACTGCTAATAATAGAAAAAGTAAATCAGAGGAGAGAGTTGATAATCTAGAAATAGAAAATACAACTGAAAATAATTCCCAAGATAAAATGGAAGAAAATCAAATAACAAATTCAAGTATTTTATCTGAAGAATTACATGATGAAAATAACAATATTGAAAAAATTCAAACAAATGAACTCCATATTATAACAACGGATTTAGAATTAACTAAAAAGAATTTAGTTTTAGGAATAAGTGGAGCATTTGGAACAGCTGTATGTTGGACGATCGGAACAACAATGATGGATCAAGCTTTTAATTTCTATGATAGTCCATTACCAGGAGCATTCGCTAGTGTTCCTGCAAATGCTTTTCGAATGGTTTGTGTAGCACCAATTGCTTTACTAATATTTGTTCCAAGTAATCGAGGAAAATACAAGAGTAAATTTAGTTGGAAAGGAGTTTTATTGATTTTATTAGCAGGTATAATAGGCAATACTGCTGGTAGTTTACTATATGTACTTGCTCTACAATTTAGTACTGCATCTACAACTGCAGCTATTACTGCAGCAGCACCTTTAATTGCTACACCATTGTCAGTAATATTCTTAAAAGAAAAGATAACATGGAAATTAATTATAGGTACAGTTTTAACTGTTACAGGTATTTGGTTAATAATTATATTTTAAAACGGATTATTTTTCATCAGATACAAGAAAATTCATTCGGACAAATGTTCCACAATTTTTACAATTATACTCAGAAAGAAGAACAATTCCCTGTTCTGTATGAAAAACAATTTTCACAGTCTTACTACCACAGAGGGGACATTTTTCCGTTATTTGAATACTCCCATCTTTCATTTTTTAGTCACCTTTTGTTATTTTTGGTAGTAGATTTTTGTCAATACTTTACAAGTTCATCTTATTTAAACTTTTAAACCCTAGTATTATTGCAATAAACATTATTCTCTTAAAAGATATCTATAAAATTTTACCTCTTAATTATTTTTTACTTATTTGGAAAAGTTTTTTTGTTAATAGACCAGAGATAGTTTATAATGATTGGAGACTATGTTTACCAATGACAGAAATAATTGACACAGTTGAAAAAGTGAAAGGTTGGTTAGATGAATTAAATCTCAATTACTTCATATCCCAGAATGGTACCGAAATAATGTTACCTTACAAAATTGATGAGAGAACCTTCAATGTAAGAATCGTTGTAGCTCCAGAGTGGATGCAGCTTTTCTGTATGATTATGCCAGCTAATGAAGTACCCCAAGAACTTGTTTCTACAATTCATGCAAACTTATTGCTTGCAAACTTTAATTTAAATGAAGTTACATTCTCAATTGATCCAGAGGGAAACATCTATTCAGAAAATGACCTCCCAGTCGAAGCAGATTTAGTAACTTTCAAATCAGAACTTGGAGCAGTAGTTTTTGGTTATCAATACTTCTTTGAACAACTTGCCCCCAAGATAGGTGGTGCAGTTGAGCAAATGTCAAAAGATAAACTTGGAATTACTTAATTCCATTCACTTTTTCTTGATAAGAAGAAACTGGTTAAAAACCAGTATTTCTCTTTCTTTAGTTAATACAGAAAATTTCAGAGAGATTTTATTATTGCACCATTTCTAGAAATTGAAGAGTAATCTAATAGGGAAAATTTATTTTCACTAAAATTTTCTTTTATTTCTTTTAGAATTATTTGTGCATTTTGTACAGTATTTGTAAGGGTAAAAATAGTCGGTCCAAAGGAACTAATTCCAGAACCAAATACTTTTGGATGTTTTCTTAATTCCATTAAAATTTCATTTGATAAACCAACTTCATATCTTTCCATCCCAAATCTTTCAAATTTAGTCTGCATTTCAGTTAAACCAAGGCCAAATTCTTTAATATCATTTTCAACCACTGCAGGTAATATTTTCATTAAGATTAGTCTTGAGAGTTTTTCAATATTAGATGCTGGAATTGGACATTTTTCATAAAAAAGTTTGACTTCTTCATCTCCATGGGAACCTAAATTGATTGTGGGAATCAGAAGAAGAAAATACCAATCTTTTGGTGGATAATACTGAAAAATAACTGGAGGAGGGGGAGCTTTTGAAATACTTGAAGGTAGAAATGAGTCTGTTTGTTTTCCTGGTCCAAATGAATGCCCACCATCTAATATAATACCTCCTTTCTCAAATGCAGCAACACCTATACCACTAGTTCCCCCACGTTGAACTGCACGTGCAATCTCTTGAATAGTAGGATTAATTCTATGTAATTTAGACAAAATTTTCCCTATTGCAAGTAAAAATTGTGTATTTGATCCTAAACCAACATGTTTAGGAATTTCTTCTTTGATTTGTATAGAGAATTCTTTAGTATCAGTTTGAAAATATTCATCGAATTTTTTGATCGCTAAGAAAATTTTGTCATCCAATTTAGAATGATTTTGTTTTGTATCATCACTACCAATAATTTTCCAAAAGGGTTTCTGAAGTGCTACTCCTAAACCTCCATTTATTCTACCAAGTTCACCATTTAAGTCTATTAATCCAAAATGTAAACGACAAGGAGTTTGCACACTAATTTTCATAATCCACACTTTTCCTTCAAGATTTTTCCTTATAATTGGTTTGCTATTAATTACTATATAAAATTCTTTATCCTTTAATGAAACTAAAAAAAATGAATCTTTTTTAATAAAAAAAATATTAACGTCTTTTCTTAGATTTTCCTTTCTTCTTTGATTTTTTAGAGGCTCTAAATAAAACTACAAAAATAATTATTACAATTAAAAGAAATCCAATTCCAATTGCTAGAATCCACCACCAACCAGCAAATCCATCTTGATTAATGTAAAGAGAATAAGTACCACCATCAATTGCTGCTGCAACTGCGATTGCTATAATATGATTGCCTGATTCATCTGGTGTAAATAGAAATTGAATGAATCTAGAATCTGCAGGATCGCTAGCAGTCCAAGCTCCTGGTTTAAGATATGTTCCTCCTGGCCCACTCACTGCTAACGAGAAAAGACCATCAGAAATATCAATTTTAGTTTTGATTAAATAAGTTCTATTTGCTTTCATCTGGAAATGATATAAATCGCTGCTTAGTATATTTCCCAAATTTCCTTTTTTATAAAAAATTACTTTGTAAAGTTTTGTATCTTCTGCATTTGTGAATAGCAATTTACTGTTCTCTGATGTTTCTGAATGAACAGTCAATATCATCATTGGTGTAAGAGTCACAAAAAGAAGAAATATTGCAACTACTTTAGTTATCAACTTTGTTTTCATATAAAAATCACCAGTTAAAGAAAATATTACATCTATAATGGAGTTTATTATATAAAAGTGTAATTTACTAATTAATACCATTGTCCCCTAATGAAAGGTTTTTTTAGTACAATTCAATAACATTTGATAATAAGTAACATTATAGGTGAAAATCATGGCTGAAGATATAATGATCTATCACATCAGAAGAGGCGAATTTGTCCCAATTAAAGATCCCCATTTTAAAACTGGAGATGCTTATGTAATTGATCTTGGTAAAACAATCTGGATTTGGTTGGGTAAAGGTGCCCAAGTGGATGAAAAATTCATAGCAGCAAAAACAGCACAAGAATTAGATTGGGAACATCGAGGTAAACCTAGAGTTGACTCTTGTTTTGAGGGAGAAGAAGAAACAGAGCTTTTAAAAGCACTAGGAAACGACTTCAAAGTGATTGAAGGAGATACTCCCTCCATGTTGAAACATGTAGATACAAGTTTCAAACCTCAATTCAAAATGGTACGCATTAAGCAAACTGGTGATGAAATAGAATATATAGACGAAAAATTCTCTAGAGATTCTTTGGATTCAAATGATGTCTTTGTTGTTGCAGCTTTGATGGATGAAGAAGCAATGATGATTTATACTTGGATTGGAAGTAAAGCTCGTCCAAAAGAAAAATTCTTTGGTGCAATTAAGTCTGATCTAATAGACAAAGAATTCAGAGAAGCTCCTCAAACCATCACTATCAATGAAGGTGAAGAAACAGGAGGATTTAATTTCGTCTTTAAAGCATATAAAGACTTTAAGAATAAATAAATTCTATTCTCCTTTCTTTTTTTTATTATTTTTTTTATAAGAGCATTAAGAAAAATAAAAACTATTAAGAGGAAAAAATTCCTTCTAGAATTCCTCCTCTAATGCACCTACTTCCTTAAGGATTTCATAGGTTTTTCGAGTTGATTCACTTACAAATTCCTCTTTCTTTGCACCAGTACAAACAAAAGCACCACTTTGGAATAACAATAAAACTGTTTTTGGTTCTTTGATTCGATAGATTAAACCAGGGAATTGTTCAGGTTCATACATGCTTCCTTCTAACATAATAGATGCTAACTCAAGATTGATGATGGCATTAATGTTTCCTGAAGCAACTATGTTTTGAACTGTAACTTGAGGTTTGCCAGTGATTTTTGCACCAGCTTCTTTAAGAACTTTTACTATTTCAATTGCAGCGACATGTAATTGATCAGCACTCTTAGCTCCTGTGATAACCATTTTACCAGAAGCAAATATTAGAGAACTTACTTTTGGATTTGGTATTTTAAGAACTAAACCAGGGAATTTTTCTGGTTCATAAGACACAAAATATTCTGGTTTCTCACTTAATTGATCTGCTAAAGCATATAGATCAATTCTTGAAGTTTCTACGCTGCCAGAAGCTACGCAGTTTTGAATTTCGTAGTCAATTTTTACCAATGTTTTATCTCCCGATAACAGGTTAGATTTTTTTTACTTTAAGCATTTATAAAGTACTTTTCATTTATAAATGGTTATTTATAAATGAACCTTTATAAATGATTTATAAAAGGTTTTGGAAAAAACGGTTTATTTTAAGTAAAAAATCATTTTTTTTGTATTTGAAAATACTTATAAAGTTCAAGTGTAATTTTCAAATGTATTTAGTAGAACACTAGGTGAAAAAATGAGGGATCATGAAATTATATCCCGGACATAAGAACTTATTCTCAACTAATCTCAGTGGAAACTATAAATACAAAATGAATATTTTAGGAGCTCAGATGTAAATGAGGGATCATTTTATTTGCTTTAAACAATGCTAATAAAAATAGAAAAAACGATATAGGCTTTCTCTATCCTAATGTAGAAAACCAGTTAGATATGGTTGAAATGGAAGAGCAAGTTCTAGAATATTGGAAAAAGAATGATGTATTTCAAAAAAGAGTTGAATTGAACAAGGACTCTAAGAAATATTATTCATTTATTGATGGACCAATAACAGCTAATAATCCTATGGGTATGCATCATACCTGGGGAAGATCTTTGAAAGACATAATACAGCGCTTTTGGGCTATGCGAGGGTATGATCAAAGATTTCAAAATGGATTTGATTGCCAAGGATTGTGGGTTGAAGTTGAAGTCGAAAAAGCACTAGGTTTAGATTCTAAAAAAGCAATAGAAGAGTATGGTCTTGCTGAATTTTCAGCTAAATGTAATGAAAGAGTGAATAAATATTCACAACTATTAATAGATCAATCTTTGCGATTAGGACAGTGGATGCATTGGGACAACTCATATTACACTCACACTGATACAAATATATCTTACATATGGTTTTTTCTGAAAACTTGTTACCAAAATGGTTGGTTAATTAAAAATAATTTACCAATGCCTTGGTGCACTCGCTGTGGAACTTCTCTTTCACAACATGAACAACATGATTCGTATAAGGAATTAAAACATACTTCCGTTTATGTGAAATTTCCTTTAAAATCATTGACTTCTAAAGATGATTATCCAGAATATTTGTTAGTTTGGACCACAACTCCTTGGACATTAACAGCTAATACTGCAGTAGCAGTTCACCCTAAATTGATTTATGTAAAAGTTAAACAAAAAAATGAAATCTTTTACTTAGTAAATACTCGTATGAATATTCTAAAAGGAGATTATGACGTTTTAGAAGAATTAAAAGGTTTAACTTTTGCAGGAAGGATTTATCATTCACCATTTAATTATCTTGAAAGCCAATCTAAGGTTAAACATCGAGTCGTACTTTGGGATGATGTTGGAGGAGATGAAGGCACAGGATTTGTACATATAGCTCCTGGATGTGGTGCTGAAGATTTCAATCTCAGTAAGAAACATAAATTATCGGTTTTAACTCCAATAGATGAATTTGGTATATTTCATCGAGAATATAATGAATTTGCAGGATTATCTGCGAAAGAGGTGTCTGAACTAGTTGTTCAAGTATTGGAGAATAAGAAGCTTCTATTTTTGAAAGAATTATATGAACACAGATATCCAACATGTTGGCGATGTCACGAAGAATTAGTATTTCGATTGGTAGAAGAATGGTTTATAGATTGCGAAAAAATACGACCAAAGCTAAAAGAAGCTGCAAAAGGAGTAATATGGGAACCTAAATTCTATGGGAAAAGAATGCAAGATTGGTTAAATAATATGGGTAATTGGTGTATTTCTAGAAAAAGATACTGGGGATTACCATTGCCTTTCTATGAATGTAAATCTTGTGGAGAATTAACTGTAATAGGTTCAAAAAGTGAATTATTAGAGAGAGCAGTTGAAGGATTAAATTCATTACAAGAACTTCATAGACCTTGGATAGACAAAGTAAAAATAAAATGTCCAAAATGTGGTAAAAAAGTAACAAGAGTTAAAGAAGTAGGTGATTGTTGGTTAGATGCTGGAATTGTCCCATTTTCAACCCTTACCTATTTGGAGGATAAAGAATATTGGGAAAAATGGTTCCCTGCACAAAGTGTTTGCGAAATGAGAGAACAAATAAGATTGTGGTTTTATTCGTTACTTTTCATGAGTGTTACACTTACAGGAATGCCTCCTTATAAAAAAGTAATCTGTCATGAAAAAGTGCACGATAAAAAAGGTCTACCAATGCATAGAAGCTGGGGCAATGCAATATGGTTTGAAGATGCAGTAAAAGTAATGGGAGCAGATCTTCTAAGATGGAATTCTGCAAAACAACCATTAGCTCAAACAATGAAATTCGGATACTATCTTAAGAAAGAATTAATGCCTTTCTTTTTAACCATATGGAATGTCTATTCATTTTTCGCAACTTTTGCTAATCTAGATAATTTTAAACCAAATTCAAAAGAGTTTAAGAAATTACTAAATGAAAAACAGCAACCTTTACTTGATCTATGGCTGCTTTCAGAATTAAATCAACTAGTAAAAATTGTAACAAAAAACTATGAAAAAGCAAATTTTAGACAAGTGACTTTAGATTTAGAAAGATTTGTTGATCAATTATCAACTTGGTATATTCGTAGAAGTAGAAGAAGATTTTGGAAAAGTGAAGATAGTACCGAAAAAGCAAGTGCTTATTATAGCTTATATGAAACTTTAATGACATTAACAAAATTATTAGCACCAATAACACCATTCTTCTGTGAAATATTATACAATAATCTAATATCGAATATAAATAATCAAGCCCCTCTTAGTGTTCATCTTTGCGATTTTCCAAAAAGTCAAAAGAGTTTACTTGATAAAGAATTGAACGTAAAAATGGAAATGATATTAGAGCTTGTTAAATTAGGACGTTCAGTCAGGAGTTCGGAAAATCTACGATTGAGACAACCATTACAGAAAGTGAAAATTTGGTCTAGAAATAAGCAAGATACGAAAATAATTAAAGAATTCGAGCAAGTACTTCTCTCTGAATTGAATGTCAAAAAATTAGAAATAATAAATAAACCAGAAATACTATTTGAGTTATTTCTAAAACCTAATTACAGATTATTAGGTCCAAAATTGAAAGGAGAAATTGAGCTTTTAGAAGAAGCACTTGTCAATATTCCACAAAAGAAGGTACTGGAAGCATTTCATTCTGAACAACAAACACTGAATATTAAATTAAAAGAAAATAAAAAATTAACATTACAATTAAACAAAGAACTTGTACTTGAAGCAAAAGCTAAAGGAACCTTAGCTGTAGCAGTTGGTAGTGATAATGCAATTGCTTTTGAAACAGAACTAACTGATGAACTTGTTAGAGAGGGATATGCTCGAGATATAGTGAGACATTTGCAAGATCTTCGAAGAAAACAAGAATTTCAAGTGAATGACAAGATAATAGTTTACTATGATAGCAATAATGTTCTTGATCAAGTTTTCAATCTTTTTAGAGAATACATAAAGAATGAAACATTAGCAAACGAAATTAAAAAAACTCAACTAGAAGCAAACAATTACAAAGTCAAAATACAAGGAAATTCACTTTTACTAAAATTAGAGCAATCCACATAAAAATATTTGAATATAAAACGGAGCTTCGGCTCCTTTCTTTTTCATTTATCTATTTGATGTTAAATAGAAAATAGTTGAAAAAATAGCCATACATAATGCACATATGAGCCAAGTAAGTGAATGTGTGAAAGCAAATCTTAAATCTTTACGATGCTGACTAAGATTTCTCACACGATAACTTCTTTCAACAGTAAAAGAACGTTGTGGAATCATAATTCCTGTAAATACAAACATTACACCTGCTTGAGCAAACATTATCATTGGTAAATTATCAAGGCTACCACCAGAGGTGCTAACAGAAAGGAACATTAAAGCATTAATGCACATTAAGATGACTAATATTATACTAACAGCTTGAGCAACACAAACAAAATTTAATCGGTACTCTATTACATCTTGTCGTTTTATTAGTGCTTCTTCTCTACCAATTTCAGCTAGAATTTGTTTTAATTCTTGATTTTTAATTGAGTTGTCACGAGTATCTAAAGTAGGAAACTCAGTTTCAAATAGTTCATTTGAATTTCTTTGGTTGTAAATTTTGGGATGGGATTCGTGATCATCACTCAAATAAACCTACATCCAAGTAAATTAAATACAATCTTTTACTAAAACCTATTTATAGAGTGGATTATTCACCAAAAACCATTCATCTTACTATTAACCAAGCAATAAGTGAAGCTAATCCTAGGAAAACTCCTGTAAAAATCCAAGTGTAAGCACTACCGAGTGCTATTTTGGTATCAGCTCCAGTGATATTTTCTCCTTTGAAAAACCGTACTTTAATCTTATCAAGAGTAAATGATTGTTTTGTTGTACCCACACATCCACCAAAGATGAGTAATAAACCACATTCAATGAAGAAAAACCAAGGTGTCCAGTATTTTATTAAAGCATTAGAAAAGTGGATTATCCAAACGACTAGGATATTAATTAAAGCAATTACTGTAGAAATAATTACTGAAAGAATGAATACACGAGACCATCTCAATTTTACTTTGGAAGTAATATATTTTTCTAGCTCTTCAAGGTCAGTAGGAGCATCTTCATAATATTCTTTAAATTCTGGTTCTTTCTGTATTATTTGTTTTTCTATATTTGTAACTGATTTTTCTTCTAATTTATCAGAAGAAAAAGCTTTTTTAGATGTTGGATTCTCTTCTTCGTTTTGCATGCTTAATCCAAATTAAATTAAAGGTATCAATACTAAAAAGATTATTAAGGTTCTAATTACAGAAAAAATTTTGAAGAATAGCCATAAAAGGCTATTCGATTATATAATCATTTTTCAGATTGTAGTTCCTCTTCTTCTTCTTTTGCAGCTTTTTCTTGGATTTCTTCTTCATCGATTTCTTCTTGTATGCCTCTCATTTTTCGCCAAAGGAAAACTGTACCTCTTCCTAACCAAACAAAAGCTTTCTTTATATATTTCCATGGAATTGTCCAAAGATAGTATTTTGTTTTTGAAAGTGTCCATACAATAGGAGGTAAGGCCTGCTTTTGGAAAATAAAAGATAAAACAAAAATAATAATCAAGAAAATGACTAGAATTAATGACCAATAGTTTTCTCCGAAAGTACGTTGATATTCATAATTCCAAATGAGTGAGCCATATATACCATCATGTAAATATTCATGCCAAATTAGAAGGTGAACATCATTTTCATCAGAAGCAGTAAACTCAAGTGTTAAATTAATACCACTTGCAGAATCCAAACTTGTGGTTGGTTGATTATTCATATTATTTTTCCAAGATAGAAATTGGAAGTCTGAGAGTATATAAGCATCAATACTACCATTTACATAAAAGATGTGAATTGAATCGATTGTTTCACGATCGCTAGCTACTGAACGGATATAATAAGGAGTATAAATTGTTTCATCTAAACTTTCAGTCCAGAAATAATTTCCAGAAACTTCTGTTTGATTACTATATAAAATCAAACTTGGGGTAATAGAAGTACCTGTAAAATTGAATTCTTGTTGAATGTATCCATCACAAATTATTCGATGAACAAATATTGTAGGAGCGGGACTACCTATACCACTCCAACTAGCAGCGTATTCCTCGTAGTCACTCACATCTCCTCCATAATATTCACTTGAATCAAGGAAATAAATTTCAACGCGACCTGTAGACTCCAATTCAAAATAATAAGAATTGGTTTCTGAACGACCACCAATAGCGTCAGTTACTGGAATACCTATAACGTATTCGACATCTTCTGTTAGATTAAAAGTGTCTTCAGCAATAACTTCAGGTTGTTGAGGTGCAATATAAAAATTTTCATTCACCAAAGTATAAGTTTCTCCTGAAGTAGTAAAAATTTGTAAGAAACTTGATGCAATAACAAATAGGGAAAGGATAATTGCTAATCTATTTACTTGGTAATTTTTCATTTACTATTCACATCTTCTTTTTTGTCTTCAATAAGCACTAGCTGAATGAAACTAATGCTAACAATTGCTAATATTAGCTTTTATATATTTTCGTGGTCTTGAAATTTCAAGGAATCTATCATTTAAAGGATTTTTCCTAATAATTAAAATTTGTGGGAACAATGAGAAAAAATTTCATACATTTTTTAAGAAAACTTAGATGAAAAAAATTATTTTTTTTATTTTGTTGCTTACAAAATCATTTGTTAAAAGAAGAATTAATGAAATAAAAAAAGAAAAAAGAAAAAAAGCCTAATGGCTTATTTTCTTCTCTTCAAGAAGAAGACTTGACTTGCACCAGCAAGTGCAAGAATACTCACAATGACGATTAGACCAGTACCGGTTATACCGGTTGGGGAGACATCAAATCCAGCGTCTTTCATATAGTGAAGAGCTAAGTTAATGTCATATTTGTATGGTTCGAGTGCAGTGTTGTAACCTATAGCGACGTTGGGACAACCGGTTGTTGCGGGAGCACCAAGACCGTTAAGGATTTCTTCAACAATAATTTCTCTTGGAACGATGTGTGAAATTGCTTTTCTGATAGCATTTGCTGATTTTTCACCAGCAATTGGACAGAGTTCACCAGTACCAAACCATGGGTGTAACATGTTGAGACCCATTTCTTGTGTACCTGGATCTTCAATTAATTCATAGCTTACACCAGGAATATCAATTTCATCAAATTGAGGACTGAATTGTGCATCGACCATGTCTACATCACCAGCTGCTAAAGCGGCTAAAGCACCTTCCTTAGAGCCATAGAATTGTAAGTAGGCATCATCGAAACCAGGATCTTTACCATACCAGTCTGTAAAGTGTGGGTTCTTAACTAAGTGAATAATACCGTTAGTAGCATCATAATTATCTAACATGTAAGGACCTGCACCATACATCTTTTCTGGATTATCATTAGCCCATTCAACAGCTTGTGTTTGATGATCTATAGGAGCAATTGCTTCCCAGACTTGTGGTGGAATTAAATCAATACCTAAGTTACCTTCTTGGAAAACATAAGGAGTCAAGAAATCGATTGTAAATTCCTTATCACTGATCTTTGTAATGGAAGAATTATCCCAGTATTTTATGTAGGTTGAATAGCCAGTTCCTCCTAAATCTGGAGTGACTGCTAGTTTGTAGTTGTAAATAACATCATCAGTTGTAACTGGAAGTCCGTCAGCCCAGACAGCATCATCTTTGATGACAACATTATATTTTTGACCATCAGATGAACTGAATGATTCAGCTAACCATGGACCATAAGCTCTGTCATTCAATGGATCTCTTTCAATGAGAGCGTTGTAAATTTGTCGTAGCCATTGAGCATCATAAACTGATTCATAAGTCATAATATGGAAATCTTCAAAGTCTGCTGGAACAGCATAATGGAATTCTGTTTGTCCTTCGATAGTCCAATCAACCCATGGTTGATAATTGGAAGCCCATAATAAACCGTCCCATCCAGTGAAACCTTCAACAAATGGATAAAGAGATAATGGGTAAATAATGCAAATTGTTGGATTGTCCTCATAGAGGATATCTTGGATTTCTTCTAACCAATCAATTCTGTCTGCAAGGGCAAATGATTGAGTATAATTGCCGATAGCCCAATCCATTTCTGGATTAGCGTATTGGTAAAAGTTATCACCATATGGAGTAATACCAGCGGTGTCATAAAGTCCTGTTGGATCGAAATCAAGACCCCAGCTCCAACCAACGAAAAGGATGTCAAAACCACCCTCTGCATATGTTGGGACGGGATAGGGACCTGGATGTCCCCAGGTTCTTGGGCTAATTTGTGCCCAACCTGTGTGGTCAAATACATCTACCTCAATACCAATTTTTGGCAATTGTTCTACCATCAATGTTGCCCATTGATTTCTTGCGGGATTGGTATTAGGCGCTAATAAACTGATTGAGAAGAATGGACCTGGATTAGCAGAGCTTGTTTCTGTAGACAAGAATGGTGTTACAGCTAAAGTAAGCATCACTGCTAAAGGAAGTATCATCCTTCGTATATCCTTCTTGATCAAATTATTTTACCTTCCACATTTGAATAGGTATGTACCCAATTATTTTTTGGAGTACGTTATTATAATTTATATTACTCCTTTAAAAGTTTATTTGCTCTTTATTGGGTATTGTTAATAATTAGATTGAAAATGATTTTTTTAACACAATAAAGTTAATTTTAGAGGTTATCTTTATAATAAATTGTATTAAGAATTATTTTTTTTAAAAAATAAATAGAAAAAAAGAGTGAAAAGTGATTTATATACCCTTTATGCTCTTAGTGATAAAATTATATCTTGTCTACTATATTTTCTTATTGAAGGTAATATTCCTAATAATGCTATTAAAGTCATAATTATCGGAAAGAGAATTGTTTGCCAAATTGGTATAGTTACTAAAAATGGAATGATGTTATGAGCAGTAAGTAGTGGAGTAATTAAATAGAATGTTGCATATGTAAACAAAATTCCTAAAACTATCCCACTAAGTGCAGCACATAATATGATAATTATTATTTCCAATGTGACTAATTTTGTTATTTTGCTTCTTGAAAGTCCCATTGAAAACGTTATCGCATATTCATGTGTTCTTTGACTTAGTGTAAAATCTGTAAACATTATAATTAGTACTACACCTATTACTGCTGTAGCTATTAATTCTATCCAGAAGAAAGTTAAGACATTAGGAATATATGCTTCAACAAATGAACCTAAGAATTCTTCGTTTAGTAAAGAGGGATTTGCGTTAATTCCAGTAAATGCTTCTTCAATTTGCAGTGCTATTAGATCAGGATCATAATCAGGAAGAACACTTACAAAGAAATATTGACATTGTGTAACTTCTAGTTCTTCCATCATATACTCTTGATTTATTAAAATAAATCCATCATTAGGTTGTAATAGCTCGATATTTTCTCCATCAGCTAAACCCAAACCAGGTGCAGAATTAATTATGCCTACTATTTCGAATAATTGGAAATATTTTCCTCCTGGTAATCCTGAGATCGGTAACTCATCGCTTATAGTAAGGTTTAATCGTTCAGCCATTTCACTACCAATTATTACTCCATCATAAGTAGCATCCAATCTTTGCAATATCTCAAATGATTCATTCCCAAAAAAGCTACTCGAATCCCAATAACCAATTCTAGAATATTTTATTGGATCAACACCATAAATAGTATAATCTTCATAAGCAATTGAACCTGAACCTTTGAAAATTGGTAATACTTCATTTACTCCCTCAAATTGAGAAATATTGTTTTCAAAAGTATATTCTATTGGATAAGTCATTATTCTTAAATCAGCACCATTCTTATAATCTGATTCCATTTGTTGATTTGTTCCAACAGAAGTAGTTGCAACTAAGGAGAACACTATTACTGATGAGATAATCACTAATGCAAAAGTCATCGTACTTAATTTCTTATCTTTTCTTTTGAAATTGTTTTGTAAGAAAAATGCATCATTGAAAATTAGTCTCTTATATAGTCCTTTAAGATTTGTTTGTAATTTTTCTGTCAATAAGAAACTAATTATTTGAGATCCGAAAATTAATACTAAACAGAAAAGTATGAAAGTATATCCAGCAGAAACAGTACTAGTTATTGAGTAATTGGATGATTCCCTTACCTGATTTATTGTATCAATTAAAGAGAATATAAGTGCTATTAATACTACGCTTGCCATTCCAATATTTATTCCCAAGAGGATATTTCTCTCGAATCGCTTTCTAGATTCATCTAAATTAGCTGTATCCTTACTTTTTCTAGCAACATCCCACCATATTCTAAATGAAGTATAACCAACTAAAATAAGAAGAAAACCCATTGAAACTAAAATAGTGAATGCTGGAGCCATTTTCATATTTGTAAGGAAATTGAAGAACATTGCTGAAGAAAAACCACTAGAAGTAAAAGCAGGTATTATCGCAGCTACGAAATAAGCAAATGTTATTCCTAAAACTATTCCTATTAATGAAACTATAATAAATTCAACAATAAAAAGTAATAATATTTGAATAGCATCAGCACCTCTATCCCTTAATAGAGCAATTTCTCCTTTTCTTGATTCTACAACAATATTTACCATAAAAATAGTAAGTATTAAACCAACCAAGATAATTGGAATCATAAATACTACAGTGATAGTTGCTCGAGAGTAAGCATTTTGTAATGAAATAAGAGGTGAAGTTAAGACATAAACAAAAGCATTTGGATAATCAGCTTTAATGTTTTCAGAGAAAAGATCCATATTCTCTACAATTTTATCTAAACCACCACTAGTAATTTCATCCTTATCAAATTTTATAAAGATAATATAAGGAATACTTCTATCAACCATTTCATCTAAATCAGAATTAGAAACATCATCTGCAGGAAAAATGATAGAATCTGATAACCAATCCAAATCGAATGCAGATTGAATTATTGATACTCCATCCTGTATTGTGAAGATTCCATTTACTCGATAATCTTCATATGAGGAGGGATTAAAATCAATAATTGAATCTTGACCATAGGAAGGATTAGCAATATATCTTGCTAAGGATAAATTAACAAAATCACCTATACCTATCTCTTTACCATAAATTCTTGAAAGTTCTTGTTGCTGGAATAAACTCAAAAGTATTCCATGATTTTCAAGAGAAAAATTTCCTTCTAAATTAAATAAAAATTTAATTCGGTCTAATGTTACTTGTTCAGCTAATAATGCATTGGTTATTGATACAGGATTTGATGGATCTTCTTGTTCATCTTCTGGTAAACATTCATACGTAAGATCTAAATCCTCAGTATTGAATAATGCATTCGTTGAAAAAGCAGTATTATATAATTCTACTAGTGGATTATTTTCCAAATCATCCTTAATATCAGATAATTCACTTAAACTTTCTGATGAAAGTATATATGATTGATAATCCTGTGTTTCAAGAAAATCATTTAAAGCTAATTCTTCAGAAGTACCTGACCAATAATAAACAGATAATAGCATTGTAATGGATATTGTGAAACCAAAGATGATAATTCCCATATGTCTCTTATGACTAAGGATATTTTTAAAAGCTAAAGAAAAAAAGAAGCCGGTTTTGAATTTACCTTTAATTTCATCTTCTTTATTCTGTTTGTTTTTACGTTTACTCACAATAATTCACCAATAATAATTTTCTATTCTTTCGTAGCAGTATTTTTATCATTCTTTTTGGTTTTCTTTTTAGCTTTTTCTTTAGATTTCTTTTCGATAGATGCTTTAGCGGAAATTTCTTTGGCTTCTTTTTCTGCTTCAGCTGATTTTTTGTATATTTCTTGTGCCGATTTGAAATCAAAAGATTCTCTATCTTGAATTTTCTCTTCAACAAGTTGCCCATTTGTTATAATTAAAATTTTATCTGCACGAGCAGCAACTTCAGGATCATGAGTTGTCATAATAACTGATATTCCCTCAGTTCTGATTAGCTCTTCAATAAGTCCCATTATTTCATCACCTAATGAGGTATCAAGAGCACGAGTTGGTTCATCACAGATCAAAATTTTAGGTGTATTAGCAATTGCTCTAGCTATTGCAACTCGTTGTTTTTGGCCATTTGATAATTGATCTGGAAGTTTATTAGACATTTCTCTCATTTCTACTCTCTCAAGTAAACGTAAAGCAATTGTCAAAGCAAGTTGTTCTGATTTACCAGCAATAATTAAAGGAGCCATTACATTCTCTATTGCAGACATACTTGGAATTAAATAAAATTCTTGGAATATCATACCCAAATTTTTTTGTCTGAAAATCCTAAATTCTTCAGCAGACATTTTCGAAATCTCTTGACCATCGATCCATATATGTCCGTCATTCAAAATATCAATACCATATAATAAATTCAAAAGCGTTGTTTTACCACTGCCTGAAATGCCCACTATTGCTAGGAGTTGTCCTTTTGGTAATTCAAAAGTAACTCCTTTTAAAACTTCTAATGGACCAGATCGAAGTTCATAGTGTTTGTAAACATTTTCGCATTTTAAAACTATATCAACCATAGTGAATGCTTCCATTTTAACTGGTAATTTTCAAATGAAATTTCTTGTGTTAATGCGAGTATATTCTCATCGAGAGGTTATATATGTTATTACCGACTGAAGAATAAATAAAAAGTATTAGTTTCTTCTGATTTGTTAATTTCTACCTTTTTTTTATTTAGTTGAAGAATTAAGGATTACTTATCAAAATATAGAAAGGATTTTTTAGGAGTGAAAGCATTTTAGAATCTAAGAATCTTATTTGGAAATATCAAGGAAATATTCATAAAGAATAATAAAATTAACCGAATAAGAAGAATAGTAGGATTAATAATCATTAAACAACTAAAGGTAATTTCAGAGCGTGAAAAACAAATGGCTGCAGAATCTGGGAAAGAACAAATTCTACTTGAACTCCGAGATCTCCGAAAATGGTTTCCTGTAAAGGAGCAAGGATTCATTGGAAGTAGACAAGTAGCTAATATAAAAGCAGTTGATGGAGTAAATTTATTCGTTTATAAGGGTGAAACGCTTGGTTTAGTAGGTGAAAGTGGATGTGGAAAAACAACCACTGGAAAGGTAATTGTAAAACTTGAAGTACCTACTACTGGACAAATTCTCTATAAAGGACAAGACGTTTATGCATTTGGTAACAAAGAAGATGAAATGCATTTTAAACGAAATGTTCAGATGATTTTCCAAGATCCCTATAGTTCATTAAATCCTAGAATGTTAGTTTTGGATATCATAGGAGAAGGACTCTCAATTCATGAATCAAAAATGCCAAAAAGGCAGCGCGAAGAAATCGTTTATGAATTATTAAATAAAGTTGGATTAGAAGATTACCATGGTTTAAGATACCCACATGAATTTAGTGGTGGGCAAAGGCAAAGAATTGGAATTGCCAGAGCATTATCCGTCAACCCTGAACTAGTAGTAGCAGATGAACCTGTCTCTGCTTTAGATGTATCTGTTCAAGCACAGATTCTAAATCTCATGCAAGATTTACAAACTGAATTTAATTTAACTTATATTTTTGTAGCTCATGACCTTTCAGTTATTAAACACGTTAGTGATAGAGTAGCTGTTATGTATTTAGGAACAATTGTAGAATTTGGTACAAATAGTCAAGTATTTACTAAAACAGCTCATCCATATTCTGTTTCGCTTATGTCAGCAATCCCCAGACCAGATCCCAGAAGAAAAATGAAGCGAATAGTGCTTCCTGGGGAACCACCTTCAGCGATTAATATTCCAACTGGTTGTAGATTCCATCCAAGATGTTACAAATCAGATGGACGAAAATGTATTAAAGAAGATCCACCAATCGTTGAACTTGATGAAGGACATTTTACAAAATGTCATTATCCAGAATCAGAACACTAATTAATATATTGTAATTGAAGAGATTGTACTAAATCTCTTCCACTAAGTTTTTTATACTTTCTTTAGTAATTTTGTAAACTTTTTTGAGTTTGAGAAAAATTTTGAGAAGAAAAAAACATCATTTAATTGATATAAAAAGCAATATATAAATTAATAAAATACTAAAGCTACAGAAAAGACTTAATAAAAATAAAGTTTTCTTGTAATCATTAACAAATCGGTGAAATAGATGGAACCTTTGCTAGATGTTAGAAATCTTGTTACTAGTTTCTTTACAGAATCAGGTGTAGTTCAAGCATTAGATGGAATTGATATGACTGTTTTTCCAAAAGAATCAGTCGGAGTTGTAGGAGAATCTGGTTGTGGAAAAACTCAAACAGCATATTCAATTCTCAGAATACTTGCACAAAATGGTAAAATTATGGATGGAGAAATCCTCTACAAAGGTAGAGACTTGTTAAAGCTATCTGATGCTGAGATGCGAAGCGTTCGTGGAAAAGAAATTGCTATGATTTTCCAAGATCCAATGACTTCACTAAATCCTGTATTAAAAATTTCTGATCAAATGATAGAAATTATTGCAATGCATAGAGAAGTGTCAGGTCTAGAAGCAAGAGAAATTGCAATTGATGCACTTACTTCTGTAGGTATTTCTGAAGCAGAGAAAAGAATTGATGAATATCCTCACAAGTTCAGTGGTGGTATGAGACAAAGAATTCTTATTGCAAGAGCTTTAGCATTAAGACCATCACTACTAATTGCTGACGAACCTACAACAGCTTTAGATGTAACAATTCAAGCACAAGTACTTGAATTAATAAAAGATATGAAAGATAAATATAATCTTGCGATGATGCTTATTACTCACAATCTAGGAGTAGTTGCTGAACTTACAGATAGAGTACATATTTTCTATGGTGGACGTGTTGCAGAAGTAGCAGCTACCTATGATATATTCACAAATCCAATGCATCCTTATACAATAGCATTACTTGAAAGTATTCCATCATTAGATGTTGATAAAGGACGTTTAGCAACTATACCAGGGAATGTTCCTCAATTAATAAATCCTCCAGAAGGTTGTAGATTCCATCCAAGATGTAGATACGCAAAGGAAATTTGCTCAAAAGTAAGACCACCACTTGAAGAGAAAGAAAAAGGACGATTTGTATCGTGTCACTTCTGGGAAGAAGTGGAAATAAGTGATTTAGCTGCAGATGTAGTTAGAAGTCATAAAGGTAAAGTGAAGCAAAAATAATTTTACATCTTTTTCTTGGAAGTTTTTTAAAAACTTCCTTATTTATTTCATTTTTTAATTTAGTGAAATTTAATTGTAAAAATAAAGTAATATCTCAATTTAAAGAAGAATTATAACCTTCAAGTATTTTAAAATAAAAAAAGTGGGGTGTGATTTGGTAGCTTTTAGGCAACCAAATCAATAAATCATCTAATCTTTTAGACGTGGATCCATTGCATCACGCAATGCATCACCAACAATGTTAAATGCTAATACTAAGAAGAATATTCCAAATCCAGCAATAAAAACTTGTTCTGGATTATTTAGAAGATTAATTACTCCTTCATTTACTACGCGACCCCAAGACACTGTTTGCGGATCACCAAAGCCAAGGAATGTTAATCCTGCTTCTGCTAGAATAGCACCACCAATACCAACAGTTGTTACTACAATAAGCGGAGCCATAATATTTGGTAAAACGTGTTTGGTAATTATTCTCCAGTCACTTGCACCTAAACAAATAGCTGCTTGGACATATTCCAGGGTCATAACCCGTTTTACTTCTGCTACCGTTAATCTAGTTAATCCAGCCCACCCAAATAAGCCTAGAACTAGGATCATAATTGTAGCGTGACTCATGTTTTGAAGGAATTCTATTCTGCCTGATCGAAGGAATGAAACAGCTACAATAGCAATAAGCAAGAATGGTACTGCTAGAAACATATCCGTAATACGCATAATGATTTCTTCCGTTAATCCTTTATAAAAACCTGCTATTGCACCTAATATTACTCCAATGAAAGTTGATAGGAATGAAGCAACAATACCTACGATCAGACTAATTTGTGAACCCCAAATTATTCTAGCAAGGAGATCTCTACCAAGAGTATCTGTGCCTATTGGATATTTAAGACTTGGACGTTCGTCAGCACCGCCTCCTCCATATTTATCAAAAAGAGGACTTAACGATGTAGGATAATCTGGTGTAATTACTGGTGCAAGAATTGCCATTATTGTAACTATAAGAATTACAAAGAAACCATAAATAGCAAGTTTGTTCTTTTGAAATCTCTTCCAGACTATTGACCAATGTGAGGGTGATTTCTCCATTGGAGCTTCTTCACCCACTCTTAGTAAATCTGCTGTGGTTGGTTTTTTCTCTTTTTTATCTGTAACTGTTGCCATGTTTTTTTGCGCCACCAATTAAATTTCAATCCTCGGATCTACCCATACATAAGCAATATCAGTAAGCAAATTTGCTATTAGAATCATCAGTGTGATAATCATACTAATTGCCATGATCAATGGATGGTCCAGTCTATTGATATAGTATACAAATCTATTTCCTAGACCTGGATACGAAAACACAGTCTCTGTGATTGGTGTTCCTGCTAATACAGCACCTACAAACAGACCAACATATGTTACAACAGGTAAGAGAGCATTTCTTAATCCATGACTAATTAATACAGCTCTTTCGTTCAAGCCATTTGCTCGAGCGGCCAAGATATAATCTTGTCTTAAAATCTCTAACATAGAACCTCTAACCAATCTAGTAAATAGAGCTAAGCTTGAAAAGACCAATGTTACAACAGGTAATATCATATAATAGATAGTATCCCCTGTGTGAACGAAAAACGATTGCAGGAAGCTCCCCAGTTGCCCATTCCATAATCCTGTCCAATCTGTTATTGGTTCAGGAGTGCTATGAGCTTTTCCTGGAGGTAACCAATTCAATCCTCTACCAGAGAATATGAAAATAAGTAAATAACCTACTACAAAGATTGGCATTGATTGGAATAACAAGGCCATTGCACTGATCCCTGAATCTAACCAAGAATTCTGGAATTTCGCTGCTAAAACCCCAAGTAATATAGAAATTATAAGTGAAATCAAGAATTGAGTGATTTGTAATTTTAGAGTTTCGCTTAAGAAATTACCAATCGCTTCCATAACAGGTTCTCGTGTGAAAAAGGTTAAACCTAAATCAAATCTTACAAAACCCCACAACCAAATTAAATATTGTTGCATTGGTGGTTTTGATAATCCTAAAGTATCACGAATACGATCAATATCTTCTTCACGGATATGAGGATTTTGTTGTACTAGGTACCCTAATGGATCACCAATCATATACATCAATGCGAATGTAATGATGGAAATTCCAACAAAAAGGGGAATTATTGTGAGAATTCTTCTAAAACTATAGATGAGGATTCTATTTTGGGATAGAGATTTAAACACACCCCCGACACCATACCAAAAAGTAACTCTACTCTTGGAAGTGTCGATTTGTTCTGGAACATCTTCAACAACAGCATCTGCCATAGTTTCAACTCCGTTTTAAGATTTGAAAGGAGTTCCTTTCATACCTTGCGGATTGTTTCTCATTACTTTTCTATATATTATTATCAAGCAATACATATCAAAGTTACGTTTAATTTGATTATTTCTAATCAATCATATTTATACCTTACTTTTACTTAAAAAGTCTATTCACTACATAAATTTTAATTTTATTTAAAAAGAAAAATGTAAGGGAATAGATATCAAGTTATTACTGTACCACATTTTTTACAAACCCGCGAACCAGCTTCAACTAAAGTTCCACAAACTTGGCATGTGAGAATCTTTTCAACTTCGTAGAATTCTTCTGTTGGAAGACTTAGATGAATTTCTTGTCCAACAAGTTGTGCTTTGAAGCTTCTAGGACTTCCAAGAAGCGACATCATATCTTCTGGGACTGAAATTCTATTTTGGTTATCAACAGCTAATCTACGAGTTTCGGATAAATCTCGTAAACGAATACTACTTCCATGAGTTGCTAAAATAACGCCATCCTTAATTTCAATTATTCTTTCTGCTCTTGAAGCCACTTGTTGAGCATGTGTTGCGATAAGTAAAGCTACTCCCAATTCTTTGTTAATATTATCTAGTACATCTAATACTTGTTCACCAGTTAGAGGATCTAAAGAGGCAGTAACTTCATCTGCAATAATTAATTTTGGATTAGTAATTAATGCTGCAGCTAGTGCAACCCTTTGTCGTTCTCCACCAGATAACATTCCTGGTCGATGCTTCTTTCGCTCACTTAGGCCCACTAAATCCACAAGCATTTCACTTCGTTCTTCAATTTCTCTATTTTCCATTCCAGCTAGATGTCCACCCAGTCTAACATTCTGCATAACATTCAGATGAGGAATTAATTTAGTTTCTTGAAAAACTAAACCAGCATATTTTCTTCTTGCTCTAACTATTTGTTCAGGTGATAATCTAGAAATATCATGAGAAATTCCTGACCAGAAAATTTTTCCCGAAGTAGGAGGTAATAATCCAGCTGAAATATTTACTAAAGTCGTTTTCCCTGCACCTGAAGGTCCAATTAAAGCTACTTTTTCTCCAGGATATATTGCCATTGAAACACCTCGTAAAGCAGCAGTTTCAGTTTTTTCACTCTGATAGATTTTATACACTTCTTCTATGTTAAGAATTGGCATATGTAGATGAGATTTGCTTGCGGTCATTTTACTCAATCTCACTCAAAAGATAATAAATCTCATATTTTAATGTATATTATACTCTAAAATCATTGTTTCAATATGAAGAAATTTAAATTTTTTCGCTTAGAAGAAAAGATGAAATAGAAAAAAATGAAATATCAGTCTAACCGTTAGCTTTTAGTAGGTTCTTTGTGAAAAATTATTATTTGTTATAGTAAAATATAACCCGAGTAGAGAGAAAATATTAAAAAGATAAAGAGGCAATTCCAAACTATGAGCACTGTTAACGAAGAGAAGGAGAAAAAAGCATTCAAATCTCGAGTTGCAGAAACTTGGGATAAAATGAAATCCTTTGAAATAAAAAGATTTAGAGATTATATTGGTCCCACAGGCATATGGATAATAACATATTATTTAACATCAATTTTTATAATGATTGTTATGAATATTGCACGTGTTGGGTGGTCAGGTGAAGCAATCTTTGCAGCGCCATCATATTTTGCTCAATTATTCCTGAATTACGGATTAAATGCTGGCAAAGTGCCTGCAGAATCAGGAGAAGAACTTATTGACTTCTATTTTGAAAAATTAGAATTTGGCAGACCACTTATTTCAGCCTCTTGGATATTCGCACCAATGATAATCTATGTATTAGGATTAATGATTTCATTTCTCCCTGGTTCAGGTTATCCAGCACCAGAGGGTTATTATATTTTAAATAACAATTTCATGTATTTCCATGAAAGAACAGTTTTATTAAACGATCACAAAACTGGTGGATTTTATTTTGTATTAGTATGGATTCCGATAATAATGGCTTGTTTTCTAGGAGCTTTTATTTCAAAAAGAATTTATAAGGATCCGAATCAATACAAATCATTTAACGTTGTAAAAGTTATGCTATTTAGTTTAATACCATGTTTAATTGTTTCATATGCAATGGCTAAAATGACCGGTGAGATAAGTTTTAGTTTCTTTGGTGCTATAAAAACAATATTTACTAATTCATATGAAAATTATGGATTCTTTTTCACAGGACAGTATCATCCTAATGCACTGCTATTTACTTCTTGGTTCATCAATCTAATTCCCACATTTATTGCAGCATTATGGTATAATATGTATCATCAAATTGAAGATTCAATTATTAGATTATTCACAGGAAAAGAAAAATTACCTATACCTGAGAATGTTGTAAAAGAATAATTAATATTAGTGCTCAATTATGGACGGATGACCGTCCTTTTCTCTCATTTTAATAGAAAAAATAAAGGAAGTAAATAATTAGCAATTTTAACTAATATTTCTTAGCTAATATAGCAATTCTTCCTTTTTTCTGACATATAGTGCAAAGTGTATTTTTTTCCTCTAAATCTATATCTAGACCAAGTATTGTGAATAAGGTTTTTTCTTCAATTAGCTCTGAACAGTCTTTTGAACAACACCAACCGATTTGATACATTATTTCACTAATAAGAGTATTAGACCTAAGATAATTATCTAATATTTCATGAGAAATATTTTTTATATGAGAATGAAAATGTTGTTTTGCTTTTCTTCGTAAGGAGTTGCTAATTCTTTTTAAGATGTCTTTTATTTTCTTAGCTCTAACAGAATCATTTAGATGAATTTTTTCTTTTTTTAGATCATCCCGAGATATGATTGTAATTATTTTATTATCTAATTCTGATTTACCCAATTCTATTCTCAAAGGAAAACCTAATCTCTCTGCTTGATAAAATTTAGCACCTGGAGTTGTATTTTCATTATCATCTAATAATACTGAAAAACCATCTTTTAACAAGTGGTTTTTTACTTCTTCAGCATATAATAAGATATCATGTTTGTTTTCTTTTGTAAATATAGGTATGATGATTATCTCAACTGGAGTAATTTCAGGAAGTAAAATCAAACCTCGATTATCACCATATAAAGATATCAAAGTTGCTAGTATTCGATCAATAGATGGACCATAACATAATAAGTGAGCAAACTGGTAGCTTTTCTGAGTATCAAGATATTTGATGTCAAAGATTTTGCTAAAGGTAATTCCAAGATAAGCTGTTGTAAACAATTCCATAGATTTACTTCCGGGAAGAAGAACATATCCATCAACAGTTTTTCCTGAACCTGCAAAACGATCCCATGAAGGAACTTCAACTAATTTAATAGGAATTCCAAGCTTTGAACAAAGCTCTCTATAAGTTTTCCAAATTAATTTGAGATTCTTAATTGCTTCTTCTTCAGATTCGTATGCTGAATGTCCTTCTATAAAACCGATGGTTTCTCTGTTTCTAATTAATGGACGAGTATCGTTTGTTTCACATCGAAAAATGCTGACATTTTGAAATATTTTTAGAGGAAGATCACGCCAACTTCTAATCCATTTTGAAAACATTGGATAGATAATTAGCTCCGATGTGGGTCGAAGAGCAAGCCTTTCACCTTTGCGTAGCTTCTTATGACCTTCCCGGTCAACCCAGAAAACATCATCTTCGAAATTTCGGATGAATTCTGTTTCCTTCATAAAGGTTTCTTCTTTGATAAGAGAAGGGAAATGCATTTGTTTATGACCAGATTGAAGGTAAGCTTGCTGAGTAATAATATAGATGTTATTGTAGAGTCTATATCCCCAATCTAACCAAACATAGCAACCTTTCACACTGTAATCAGTGTCAATAATACGGGCTTCTTTCAGAATCCAAATAAACCATTGCCAAAAATTATTTTCTTTATCAATTAGTCTATTATTGGAATTAGAAATTTTTTCTGTATTCGTTTTCGTACGGAACACATTCACCATTTTTCATTAAGTAATTTTCCTCCTTGTAAAATTGGAAATCAAGCTATTTGCTATTATTAATGTTTGAGAATTCAACTTTTCATATGAATAGAAATAGCAACCGTAAAGGTTAATTCGGAAAGTGAGTTCCTGTCATAAGAATGACCATGAAAAAAATAATTCTTATGTATTTAATTTTTTCCATCTAATTGTTTACAAAAAAATGCTATGAATAGAGGAAAATTTTTACATTACACTATTAATTTTAAATTTTATAACATAAGATATAAAAAAATTGTTTTCAATTAAATTAGAAAATTAAATAAAGTTAAGTGAGAGTCACAGTTGTGGATTTCAATGGCCAGACCAAAGTGGTTCATAAATTTACTAAAAAAATTATTTCCATTTAGATTTTTTCTTGCTAGATTTACTAAAATACCCGGATTAAGAAAAATTGCAGATTACATGTTATTTCATGAAGATGAAATCTATATGATACCAAAAGATAAAATTTCGAAAACTATTTCTATAAATGAAAAAATCAATTTGCCTGACAATTTAGCTATACCATCTCAGATTATCGAATATTTCATCGAAAAAGCAAACTATCATTGGATTATGAATTTCTGTTTATGTCGAACAGCTGCAAAATGTAAAAATTATCCGTCTGAATTAGGGTGTTTATTCTTAGGTGAAGCTGTTTTAAACATAGATCCAACTTTTGGTAAAATAGTAAACAAAGAAGAGGCATTAGAACATATAAAGAAATGTAGAGAAGCTGGATTGGTGCATATTATAGGAAGAAATAAAATTGATACACAATGGCTCGATGTAGGACCTGGAAGAAAATTAATGACCATTTGCAACTGTTGTGAGTGTTGTTGTCTTTGGAAAATATTACCGAATCTTGCAAATAAAATCAGCAGAAAATTAACTGCAATGCCTGGATTAAAAGTAATTATTAATGACAAATGTACTGGTTGTGGAACTTGTTTAGAAGATGTTTGTTACGTAAAAGCAATAAAAATGGTTAGAGATAAAGCTCAGATTAACGAATCCTTATGTAGAGCTTGTGGTAGATGTATAGAAAGATGTCCTAATAGTGCAATAGAATTAATTATTACTGATCCAGAATATATTGAAAAAACTATTAATAGAATTAGTAGTGTAGTAGATGTATCATAGTTAATTATTTTTTAGGAGTAAAGTGATTATTATGGTCTTAGTAAAAATTTCTCAAGAAAATCACAAACGAAGAGTAGAAAAAGTTAGAAAAATTCTACAATCGAAAAATTTGAAAGGAATGATCTTTTTCAATCCTAAAAGCTTGTTTTATCTAACAGGTTTTCATCATATCCCAACAGAACGCCCTATTGCTTTGTTAGTACCAACTGATGGGGAAATTGGAATGTTCATCCCAGAATTAGAAATCAATCATGTTAAAGATAAAACACCCTTAATAACAGATATTATTACTTATTTTGAGTATCCTGATGAAATACATCCAATGAAGCATTTTGCTAAAGCACTAAAAGAACGAGGATTTGCAAATTCAGCAATTGCTGCAGATGCTCCAGGAGCTCCTGGTTATTGGGGATATAAGGGTGAATCACTCAGTGAAATTATTCCAAAAGCAGATATTTCTATTCTAAATGAAATGATAATGGATATGCGTTTAATAAAAGATGCAGAGGAAATTGCTCTCATTAAAGAAAGTTGTAAATGGGGAAATCTTGCTCATCAATTACTGCAAGAATACACTCACATTGGAGCAGCTGAAATTGAAGTTGTAAATAAAGCATGTGCTGAAGCTTCAAGAACGTTGATAAAAGCGTTAGGACCAGAATTTGAACCATATGGCGGTACATTATCTGCTCGTGCAGGTTATCGAGGACAAATAGGAGCTGGCTCAGCAATACCACATGCTACGACAGGCAATATTTTCTTTAAAAAAGGAGACACATTAGTTACAGGAGCAAGTGCAAATATTGGTGGTTATAATAGTGAACTTGAGAGAACTATGTTTGTAGGGGAACCATCAGAAAAACAAGAAAAGTACTTCAAGATCATGCTGAAAGCACAAAATGCAGCATTAGAAAAATTTGGTCCAAATGTGAAAAATGCAGACGTAGACAAAGCAGCAAGACAAGTCTTCAAAGAAGAAGGTGTTTGGGATTTGGTGCAACATCATACTGGTCATGCAATCGGACTTGAAGGACATGAAAGACCTTTCCTAGATATTGGTTCAAAAGAAATTATGAAACCTGGTATGGTTTATACTTGTGAACCTGGAATTTATATTCATGGTTTTGCAGGATTCAGACATTCTGATACAATATTGATTACAGAAGATGGAAACGAAATGTTAACTTACTATCCTAGAGAATTAGAACCACTTATTATTTATACATAAATTTACCACTAATTGGTGGTTCTTCTTCTTTTTTATGAGGTTTGAGTTACTACTAAACCTATTAGTATTAAACCAGCTCCTAATCCAAATTGCCAATCAATTGTCTCTTGTAAGAACAGAATCGCTAATAGAGTAGCAAAAATTGGTATAAGAAACTGAAAAACACTTGCTTTTTGAACTGAAATTCTTCGAATAGTCTCAAACCATAAAGTAAAAGAAATTGCTGTTGGAACAATTCCAAGAAAGGTTGTCAAAAGAAAAGCATTAATACCAGGATTTGTGCTAAACCAACCATCAACTGCAAACATTACAACAGTCAATATTATCGCACTGAAAGTTAAATTCCAAGTTGATGTTACAATTGGATCTTTTTCTTTTAAAAATCGCTTTAAATAAATTGAATAGAATGCCCAAGCAACTCCAGAAAGAAATGCTAGAAAGTTCCCTAAAATATTTGCACTATTAAATAATTGACTTATATTATCTAATGGTATTGCTATGAAAAAGATTCCAATCGATGCAATAGCTACACCTATTCCACCCCACCATTTATGTCGTTCTTTTAAAATGATAATAGATAACACAAAAGTAATGACAGGATTAACATTTAACAGAAATGAAGAAGCTGAAGCAGTAGTGTATTTTACTGAGAACATTTGAAATAAAACAAAAGAGGTAAGAATAATTGAAGCAATTAGTAAATGAATATATTTCTCTTTTAGAACAGCTATCAATAATTTTCCTCTCTTTGTAATGAAACAAAAAATAAGTAGAGTAATGGAAGCAGGAATATATCTTAAAGCACTTATTTGAGTGGGTGTTAACAAATCATTTGAAGTTAAATATCTTCCAACAACATTCGGTGTAGCCCATGTTACAACTATAATAAAAAGCATTATAATAATAGGTAATAATAGTCTAATTTTTTCAGATTTAGTGACTTCACTTGGGATGATTTTTTTATCAGGTTCTTTTGTTTCAAGTATTAATCCATTTTGATTTGAATTATCTCTTAGTTGTTCACTCGATTCCAAAGTAAATCATCCTTAGAAAGAAACATATTATATTCTTTATTTAAATTACTAATAAGATTCTATTATTCATAAGCAGAAAGGATGATAAAAATAAAATGGAATTCATTGATTGTCATTGTCATTTATCTGATAATGTTTTCTTCAAGGAAATTGATGCACATTTGCTAGAATGGAAAAAAATAGGCATCAAGATAATTGGATCAATGGCTACTAATTTTAAAACATCTGTTAGAAATATAGAGCTAGCAAAGAAATATCCAGATTTAGTAAAAGTAGGAATTGGACGTCATCCTTGGGGAGCTCACAAATTCGATGAAAAAGAACAATTATTATTTGAGGAATTATTCCAAAAGAATAATTTTGATATAATAGGAGAAATTGGTTTAGATCATTATTTTATAAAAGAAGAAGAAAAATATTCCCAACAAAAATTGGTTTTCGAGTACTTTTTAGGAAAAGCAAATGAAACAAAGAAACCAATAATGATACATCTCACAGGAGCAGAAAACAAAATAGCTGATATTCTAACGACATACAAATTATCCTCAAACTTATGCTGTCATTGGTTTTCAGGTGAAAAATCAATATTAAAAAGACTAATTGATCTTAATTGTTACTTTTCAATTAATCCAGCTTTTTTAAGAAGTAAAAATCATCAACAGGTAATTGAACTGGTAGAAGTAACAAGATTATTACCTGAATCAGATGGTCCTGTAAAATTCATGGATAAAATAGGATCACCTAGCTTAATGCCAATAATTTACGAAAAATTAGCAGAAAAATTGAAATTAAGAATTGAAAAATTATCTGAAATTCTATTAACAAATTTCCAAAATTACCTTTTTTAGTTAAATTATTTATCCATTGCCTTCAACAAAATGCTTTTCAATAAATCGACTATTTTTGAAACTTAAAGAAAGAGAATATTGTCGGTTATAATTTTGGCAATTATTTTTTAATTAATTAACAATGTGGAGAAATCATCTAATGAGTAAAATAAAGTACATTAAAGCATGTCCTTTTTTACGAGATTTAGGTGATAGCTTTCTGTGTATTAATGATGATACAGTAGTAGATGTTCTGCTAGATCCTTTAATTGATGTTGAGTGGAGTGAATATTTGAAACCTGTTGCATCTGATATACCTGATCAGGAATCATGTCTTTTCACTCTTGAAGTTAAAGATGATGGGAAATTATATTGCATAAGTAGGGAAAAGTTTCTTAGAATGGATAAAAGATTGATTCAATGGAAAGATATTCGAGATTCTATATTCTTACTGAATTTGAATGAAAGTCAAATCGTTCAAAATTCAGAGGTTGATTTTTGTTCAACTTGTTTGTACAAGGTCTTACTTGCTTCTAGTCCGGCATTTCAGCAAAGATTAGATTTGAAAGAAAAAATACGATTAGGGATTAGTTATATTCTGAATAGAGCTAATGAAATAATCTATTCTCTTTCAAAAATTTCTCAAACTATTTCTTGGGAAGAAAGTCATGGAAATATACAGATACCAGTAGAAACGAATATATCAAAAGTTGATACTGCTCCTTTCAGCTGGTTATTATGGTTATCTAATAATCCAAATTTCAATGATGATTTCATAGCTAATTCTATAAATTGGTTTCAAAAATTTGACGAATGGAGTGTTCAGATATCTAAAATTGCTGATGAGGAATCTGATGAAATGAAAATAAGAATAGTTGAACAAAGTATTGAATATGCATCATTTCTAAAACAATTATCTTATGACATGGTTATTCAGATGGTTTTTTTAAAAAATGATGAAGATTCTTTTTTCAAAAAAACTGAGAAGATTTTTACAGTTGCTAGTATAAATTTTGAAGATTATATTTTTATTTGTAACCAATTTCTTGATATAGTGAAAGAATAAAAAATCTATTAATTGACCTGTTTTTTGAAGAATTCTATTTGGTTATTCTGGTACCTGCTTGATCTTTTAACGCTTTAATTGCTTGTTCTGGTGAAGTGATTATTGATAATTGCCCACCATTTTTAATGAAATTTATAGCAGATTCAACCTTAGGTTTCATACTTCCTTTTGAAAATTGACCTTCATCAAGGATTTTTTCCATATCTTGAATTGAAATTTTCTCAATTTTTTCTTGATTTCCCTTTCTGAAATTTATATAAGCATTTGAAACATCAGTTAAAATCATCAAGATATCAGCATCAATTTGAGTTGCTAAAACTTCCGTTGCTCTGTCTTTATCAATTACTGCTTCAACATCAATAAAGGTACCATTCTCTCGAGCAACAGGTATACCTCCACCACCAACAGAAATAACAATATCCCCAGCTTCAACGCAACGTCTTATTGTATCTCCTTCTAGAATTTCAAGTGGAATTGGAGAAGGAACAACCTTTCTGAAACCCCTCCCTGCATCATTAATATAAGTATCCTTAGTTTTATTATGGAGTTCAATTGCTTCTTGTTCAGAGTAAAATGGACCAATTGGTTTTGTTGGTTCTTTGAATGCAGAGTCTTTGTGATCTACAACTGCTCGAGTGATTATTACTACAACTCTTTTTTTAGTTAGACCATGTTCATAAAGACGCTCTTCCAAAGCTGTTTGGATCATGAAACCTATTTGACCTTGGGACATTGCTCCACAAATATTCAAAGGTTGTTCTGGAATACCATCTCTAACTCCAGATTTTTGTTGAACAAGGATATTACCTACTTGAGGTCCATTACCATGTGTTAGAATCACACCATATCCCATTTCAATTATTTTTAGAATAACATCAGTTGCAACTCTTAAATTTTCCATTTGTTGTTCATAAGTTTTAGGTTGACCTTTCTGTAGAATCATATTTCCACCAAGAGCAATAGCAACTAATTTTTTGTTCATAATCCCGAGAACCTCATATAAAGTAATTTTTCATTAAAGAGATATTAGCATTTATTCCTCTGATTAAAAAATCTTCTGAAAGTAAAGGGAAAAAAACATTGAATTAATTAAAAATAATTACATACAAAAATAAAATAAATGAAAATAACCAAATATTCATAGGGATAGTCAATGAACGAGTTGGAGTTACTTGTAGGAAAACTAGCTGATGCTAGCAATAAAGAGATAAAGTTGGATATTATCTCTGAAATTGGAGAGATAAGTGATAGAAGTAAAATAGCTGCTTCAATTCTTCTAAATTTTTTAAAAAAAGATGAAGACAATGAAGTGAAAAGTTATGCTGCAAATGCTCTTTCAAAAATAGGTGGAAGATTTGTTACTAATCAATTAATAAGATTCCTAAAGAATGATTCATGGATAACAAGAATGAAAGCAGCAGAAACATTAGGAGCTAGAAGAAGTACAAAAGCTATTAGCTCATTAATTTATTTATTGAAAAATGATCCAGTCCCGAGTGTTCGGGAATGGGCAGCAATTTCTTTAGGGAAAATTGGAAAGAAAAGAGCAACTAAAGCTTTAACAACTTGCTTACTAAGTGATCCTAAATGGGAAATTCGAATGGAGTCAGCATATGCATTAGGTATTATTAATGATAAAAAATCTAAAAAACAATTAATGCAAGCATTCCAAACCGATGATGATTATCAAGTAAGATGGGCTGCTGCTTCATCCTTAGGAAAAATAGATGAAGAAATAGCTCAAACAGGTTTACAGGAGTTATCAGAAAAATTACTGAAAATAATAAAAACTGAAAAAGATGAAAATGTGTTAGGAGCTGCTGCAAGAACTCTAGGAGATATTGGAAATGAAATAGCTGCCAAAACTCTCTATAAAACAATGAAAGTGAGTAAAGAAATGGTACGTCTAGAAATAAACCTTGCACTTGACAGAATGGCAAAAAGATTCAATTACGAAAATAAAGAAGAATTTGTGAAGAAAATTCATTTATAATAATCAAAAATCTTTTAAAAGTGAAAATTTTTTAGTAATATCTACTCAAACAGAGTCTTTTTAACTGATAAATTTCAATCAATAATAAAAAGTGAGATGACTTAGGATGGAAAAATCAAAAGTCTATTTCTATGAGAATCTTTCAAATCAAAAAGCTGGCTTGAATAAATTCTTCAAAATGATTGCAGACGAATGTGATTCAGATGAAAAAATTGGGCTTAAAGTTCATTTTGGCGAAAGAGATAATGATACACACATTGATCCAAATCTACTAAAAGAAGTCACGAAATATTTCAAAGAACCTATCTTTGTTGAATGTAATGTTCTATACCGAGGAAATAGAATAAGAAAAGATGAACACATTCAACAAGCTATTGCCCATGGATTCGATTTTATCGAAATAGATATTTTAGATGGAGAAATGGGAGAAGAGTACATAGAAATCGAAATAGATACGAAAAATACAAAGAAAGCTAAGATTGGAAAAGGATTGAAAAATTATGATAATCTAATCTCATTAGCTCATTTCAAAGGGCATATTGTATCAGGTTTTGGAGGAGCTTTAAAGAATATTGGTATGGGATTAGGATCAAGAGGCGGAAAGCTTGATATGCATGCAGGCGTTTCTCCGATTATAAAAGAGGAAGATTGTATAGCATGTGGTTCATGTGCAGAGCAATGCCCAGCCGATGCTATAACAGTTGACGAAAAAGCAAAAATAGATGATACTTTATGTATAGGATGCGCACAATGTATAGCTGTCTGTCCAGAAGGAGTAATAAAAATTCCTTGGGGAACAAGAGATGCAGGTCAATTTATGGAAAAAATAGCTGAATATACACTTGCTTGTTTGCAAGGGAAAAAATGGTGGCATATAAATTTCTTAACTAAAATTACTATGAAATGTGACTGTGTTGGAACAAAGCAAGAGCCATTTATGAAAGATATTGGCATTCTTTTCTCCAAAGATCCTATAGCAATTGACAAAGCTTCTATCGATCTAATCATTGAAAGAAACAATAATATTGATCCATTTAAATCGTACAATAAGAACAGTCAACACATTCTAAAATATGGTGAAGAGATTGGTCTAGGCTCAACAAAATACGAATTAATAAAAATAGAATGAAAAGACCCAGTAGGAAATAAATATGTCAAATAGTGAAAATTTCTCTTTTACTCTAGAGGATGATAAAAGGAAGCAACGGTTAAAACAAGCAAGAACAATAACAATAATCAGCATTATACTAAACCTTCTATTAGCAGGAACTAAAATTACTGTCAGTTTACTCTTTGGAAGTGTTTCCATATTAGCTGATGGTATTGATTCAGCATTAGATTTATTAACTTCAATACTTGGTTTCGTAGCAATTAATATAGCAGACAAACCAGCAGATAAGGATCATCAATTTGGTCATACAAAATTTGAGAACTTTTTTACTTTGGGTATTGCCCTTCTGCTCGTCTCTTCATCTGGATTAATTGCATATCAAGCTATACAGAAACTTATTTTAAAATCTCATTTAACATTTTCAGCATATAATATAGGAATCGCTGCAGTTAGTATTATAATAAAAGGCATCTTGGTATGGATTCATCTTCGAGTTGGTAAAAAGATTGAATCACCTACATTAGTAGCCAATGGTTTGAATTTTAGAACAGATGTACTAACATCCTTTGTTGTGTTAATCTCTGTTTCGGTTGGGTGGATACCTGTAGGTACAGAAGGTCAAACACTCTACTGGTTAGATCCTATAATTGCGTTAATTATTAGCATTGTTATTATTTATACAGCGATTAATATCACTCGTGAATCAGCATCAGTTCTTCTAGATAAAAGTGTTGATCCAAAAATTCTAAAGGAAATAACTAAATTAGCAAAGGAAAATGTAGGAGTAAGAGATGTTGGAAGTATTCGAACGAGAATGATAGGTTCAAATATCTTTCTTGCAGATCTAGATATACTACTAAATCCACAAATTACTATTGAAGAAGGGCATGAAATCGCCTGTGAAGTTGAAGAAGAAATTAAAAAGAAATTACCAGTAAAATATCTACATATTCATATGGAACCCTTTTATGAAGCTCAAAATAATAAGGAATGTAATATTGATAAGGAATCAAAAGAATGAACGAGAAAATTAAACTACAAAAGCAAAAACAATTAACACAACAAACAAAGATTGTTTTAGTAGTAGTTTTCTTAATAATTTCTGCAGCAAGTATTTTTACTTCTGCTATTTATTTATTCTTACAACCGGGAATACCAAGTGGCATTTTATTTTCATTAGTAGTTTTATTATTTATAATAACACCTCTAATACTAGCAATTATATATTATAATAAAGTTCTAAATAAGAAACAAATTGAAGATGAGAAAAAAATTATTGAATTGAGAAAAAGTGAAACTGAAGAAAAAAGTAGATTAGAATTAATTGAATAAATAAAAATAATATTTTTACATTTTTTTTCCACCTAGAAAATAAAATTAAGAACTAAATCTTTATACTAAAAACACTTTTCTATTGTTGTAATAGAGGATTGGAAAATTTCTAACTATTGGTGAATCAATGATGCAAAAGCAAAAATTAAATCTACTATTTATTTGGTTTATAATTTTTAGCACATTACAATTATCATTCGGATTAAGAACAACAGTTAGTCAAATCGATTTGAATAATCGATTAAATATCAGAGATGAAGTAGTTGCTATACCTCTCATAGAAGCAGCTGAAAATATCACTGATAAATTATTGATATTTTTTGTTGATGGAATGAGATATGATCGTATGTTAGATGCAAATACTCCTAACATGGATGCTTTAAGAGCAAATGGTACAACTTTTGCTAATTTCCGGTCTGTTTTACCGAGTTATAGCCGAGTAAATTATGCAGCTTTTACTACTGGTTCATCTACAAATATTACTAATGTTTATTCAAATGGTTATGATAAAGAACTAGCAATACCAACTTTTTATGATGTAATTAGCACTACTAATAGAACTCTGGGTATTGCTACTGGTAGTATAGCATGGGTTTTATTTCTAGGTAAAAATGCAGATGTAATAACAAAGATTGATTATGAATATCACGCAACGACTGGTGATGAAGCAATAAAAGATGCTCTTTTAGAAACAATAGATGAAAATTATTCTGATATACAACTGGTAACTTTTGGAACAGTAGATGGTATGGGACACGAAGTAGGTGCAGCTTCACCAGAATATATTGAAACAATAGAAAATGTTGATTCATATATTGGAGAAATATTAGATTACTATCAA
>Ga0307378_10000517_pt1 | contig 68182 bp, 47 predicted proteins | sample UN1MG_FD_202238 | JGI IMG/M metagenome (GOLD analysis project Ga0307378, IMG submission 202238) | Soil microbial communities from Risofladan, Vaasa, Finland - UN-1 | ecosystem: Environmental > Terrestrial > Soil > Coastal area > Acid sulfate soil | place: Finland: Risofladan, Vaasa | collected... | reverse complement strand
TTTAATATTGAACCGAGGAATCCGCCAGGTGACGGAGATGATCCCGGCAAAATAAGTGAGTCAATATCGATTGCCTTCGGAGGCAAAGGATAAATGAAATTTGATTACCAAATCAATAGCGAAATGTGATAAATAAAAAATTAGAGAATTGGAAACAATTTAATATCTTTAGAAGAACAGATCGCGCTTTTAATGGGTATATACTCTGGATGAACATGAATAATAAAAATCTGTTTCAGACCATTCTTTTAACGATTTTAATTTTAATTCCTGTAGATAGCCTTGCACAGAGAATAGAAAATGTTCATCCTGATATAGCAGGAGAGAAGATTCATATATACTACGATCTGCTTGGTATTGCAGCTGATCAGTCTGTAATTGTAAAAGTATTTATGTCGACAGATGGCGGCAAAACTTATGGAGAACCCCTAAAGAGCGTTGCCGGAGATGTCGGAGTGCTTGTTGGTCCGGGTGAAAACAGGTGCATAATATGGGATGTGTTTGAGGATGTGGATGAGCTGGTTAGTGTCAATGTTAAATTTAAGGTTAGAGCTGACCTTCTGCAATCTGAACAATATGGTCAATTACCAGAGCGTAAATTCAAACTGGATTTGAATGCAAATCTGGGATCAAAGGGTATTCTTGATTCTAAGTCATTTGGTTTCAATCTGAAAGGGGCAATTTATTTAAAACAGTTAGGATTGGGATTGAGAGCAGATTATTACAAAACTTTTCGTGAAGAAATTAATTATTCTGATTCTAACAATAATTATCCGGATACTGGATTTTACTGGGGGTATGCTGGCGGAGCAATAATTGAGTTCGACTTAATTCGAAATACCAAATATTCATTATACCCTTTTTTATACGTTGGGCAAACAAAGATCATGTATAAATATAACCCGGAATACAAAAAGGATGAGTATTTTAAGTATACTTTTTTTGGTACTCTCGGGTTGGGATTAGATATCAATATTGTTAAGTTTTTATACCTCGGAGTGGAACTCGAATATTATTTATCTCCCTGGTTTGATGTTGTACCATCGGAAGATCCTGATGAAGGGTTAGATGGATTTTGCATTGGGTTTGTAGTAAAATTTGTCCTAAATTCGGGTTAATACAGGCAATGAACTTTAATTCATTGAAAATAATTATATTATTCATGGTCCTGGTGACTATAGACCGTTCTTTGCTTTGCCAGGTAGAAGGAGAAAGTAAAGTAACAACTATCATTATTAAAAAGCCGGGAATTTCCAAATCAGGTAATGATGCTTCGGTTGACAGAAATATCAGGGACATTGTTCCCCCGGAGATAAAAATTATTTCACCACGGGTTGATACCTTATTCACCGCTCATATTTCGGCATCAAATATCTATTTGATCGGCAGGCTTACAGACGAGTCTGGTATCCAGTCACTACGGATAAATGATGAAATTATTGCTACTGATGAAAATGGTTTTTTCCAGCAGACATATAACCTGGTAGATGGATTAAATGTTTTTAAAATTGATGCAACCGATAATTTTTTAAACTCTGACGTTAAATTACTCTCTCTGTTGAATATTCCTTCAGAAGAAATCCGGGTGACTTCTGATGAGTTCAATTATGAAGGGGAAAGTCATGGATTGATAATAGGAATAAATAACTATAATGATCCTGCCCTGATTGATCTGGATAATCCAATTGCCGATGCAACTTTATTATACAGCACTTTAATTGGTAATTATATGTTTGATCCTGAGAATGTCACTCTCCTCAAGGATCCGACCAGGGCTGACATAATTAAAAAACTTGACGAACTAAGCTATCAGCTGACAAAGGATGATAATCTGATCATATTCTATGCAGGACATGGATCCTGGGATAAGGAAAAAGAGACAGGATTCTGGTTGCCTGCTGATGCTGATAAATTCTCTTCAGTTAACTGGATCCGAAATAGCACAATACAGGATTTTGTCGATGATATTGATACAAGACACACTTTATTGATCACAGATGCCTGCTTTGCGGGCTCAATATTTAAATCCAGGGGAGGATTTCCGGATGCTTCTGTTGCTGTGAATAAGTTGTATTCCATGACAAGTCGAAAAGCCATGACAAGCGGGACATTGGAGGAGGTCCCTGATAGAAGTGTATTCCTCGAATTTCTGCTGAAAAGACTTCTCGAAAGTGAAAAAAAGTATCTGTCGGCCGGTGAGCTATTTAATAGTTTCCGGGAAGCTGTTCTGAATAATAGTCCCAATATCCCTCAATACGGAGTTATTCAAAATACTGGTGATGAAGGCGGCGATTTCATTTTTATTAAACGATAATTTCTGATATAACTGAAGAAGAGGTTCTTTGTCCCGGAGGTGGATAAAGTTGAAAAGGTTGATAAGGTGTGAATGAGTGGTGGTGTGTTGGGGTAATAGAGTAATGAAGTTAACAAATCAACGAATCAACGAATCAACAAAGTTGTTGAGGCTGTAAAGTTGTAAAGTTTACAGATTGTAAATCGTCAGCATAAAGTTTACCAGTAAAGATATAATTTTAAGGTGTGGTTTTGAACACTATGTTTAATTTTTATACCACACAAAAATGGAAAACAGATCAAAAGAAACCCAGGACCCAGGACCGTGAGCGAAGCGAACAAGGAACAAGAACCAGAAGAAGGGATACCCACACCCAACCCCTCCGAGGAGGGGGGTCTGGTTGAAACCCTAAACCCAATGCCCTTTGCCCTCCGCCATGAGCCCTTTGCCCTCCCTCCGGTCTCAGACCTGGTAGATCAAACTTATTCTTCTAAATTCTCTTTTTCAGTTTCAGGTTTTGGTAGCCATGTAACAAAAGAAATTTTCCACTCACCATCTGCTTTTTCAAGAAATGTAATTTGTATGGTATTCATATTGACCTGCTCCCCATCATATTCACCTTTCCAGATATTGTCACATATTGACCATGCAGTATTGCCCGTTACCTTTACTATCTGATTTTCTTTGGAGATTTTGACTCCACTTAGATCCATGTCGGCATTTTCTTTGATCCAATCGAGAGACTTGCCTATCTCATCCCAGCCAGAGGATATCTCATAGTTATCAAGGCTATAAGATAATCGTACCGTATTTTCATCATTAAGGTAGGTTGACATAGTGCCGTCAAAATCCCCATCACGGGCAGTTACAGACTCATTCAGAATTACATTCATTATTGCCTCCTTTTCCTTTTCGAAATCTATTTTCTCCTGGCAGGAGGATGCAAACAGGCAACTTAGCAGGATTCCAATTATAATACGATTCTTCATGATTTATAGGTTTTGTGGTTAATTACAGCAAGTTACGATCTTATTGAATATGAGTCAAGAAAATCTTGATAGTGAGACAAATAGGGGACAGGTTGATAGAGTTGATAAAGTTGAAAGTTCAGCCTGCGGCTTCACAGTTGATCAGGCTAAGCCTTGTTGAGTTCAAAACAAATCAACAATCTTATAATCTTATAATCTTATAATCTGATAATCTGATAATCTTTAATCTTCAATCCACTCCCCAACCATCTCCGGACTCAACCCCGGCAGATCGAGTTTGTTCTTTCTCCGCCCGCCGAAGCTTTCTTCGACCGCCGGAGCTTTTGCGTAGGAGGTAGCGAAGGTGGGTTCTTATACCCATTCAGATCATTGGCAAGCTTACCGGGCTTTTCTACCTCTTTCAAAGGAATATTTTCAGCACATATTTCTTGGCATTTCTGAATTGTGCAAGACAGGGATTAATAATAGACATACTTCCTTTCAAGGATGATTTTCTGACCATCTTTAAGTGTTATAGTGCATGTCAGCCAGTTATCCATATCATCATAATCAGAGTATTCTACTTTCCAGTTGTTGGTTACACCTTTGGAATTTTCGAATTCAACGGAGGTGTTGAACCCTTTTTCATTATACGAATATTTTGTTGTTGAAAGAAGAGAGTCAGGACTGAAATAAATTTTTAGTGCTGTTGTCCGGTTATTTTCGTCAATATCATAGTACCAGGTCCTGGTGTTCTCCCCCAGTGAGTTGAATGTTTTAGATTCTCTGATGTAGCCATCAGGGTTGGTTGCAAATGTATAAGAGGACATCAACGTGTCTACTCCTGCCCTATACTGTTTAACTGATTCCCAATGGTTATCTGTATCAAAGGTAGCAATGGCGTATGTATACTCGGCGTTACCACGGATATTGGTTACTTTGACTATCAATCCATTTTCAATCTCAGTTACCCAGGATCTTGTTTCATCAGGAGTATAATAATCGTCATTCCTTGTTAATTTACCCTCTTCATTGAAATAAACAGTGAAATCACTTGACCACTTGAGGCTATCCCTGTCTGATCTTGACAGTGGTTCTCCCTTGACAAAATCACTGTCCCTTTCAACAGCCCAGAAGCATTGTTCATTAACCGATTTGATCTGTCCGTTCAGAAACTCAGGGTAATTTCGGAATAATGTAAATTCATACAGCGCAGTAGTTCTGACTGGTTCATCATTCTTGCATCCGGAAATAATAAATGCAAATGCTGAAATAAATAAAACTAGATTCTTCATTATAGCAGGTTTTGTGGTTAATTACAGCAAGTTACAATTTTGCATGACTCCAGTCAAGAAAATTTTGATTGAGAGACAAATAGGGGACAGGTTGATAGAGTTGATAAAGTTGAAAGTTCAGCCTGCGGCTTCACAGTTGATCAGGCTAAGCCTTGTTGAGTTCAAAACAAATCAACAATCTTATAATCTTGAATCTCATAATCTTATAACCTTATAACCATTCAGGTCGTTTGCAAGTTTCCCCGGTTTTTCAACCTCCTTGAGTTTTTCAACCGAATCATAACCAAGTGCCATAAGGGATTCTACCCACTCTTCAGGAACACCCAGTTTCATAAACTCAGCTCTCAGCTCTCCCCCCCTCCGGCCTTATTTTAGCCTTCTCCGCTAGCCGGTAGATTGGGCTAAAAAGGTGCGGCAAAAAACCAAGTTAAAGATGAGGCCAATTTGGTTGGGAGGGGATTGGTTAGTTTCTTGGTTGGGATTAGGCACAAAGATAGCTAAGCATGTATGCAGGGGCAAACCTTTCACAATCGTAATACTCACTTTTGTTTCTTCCTGAAAGTATAGGTAGTATCAGGTGGCACTACTACAAGCATTTCCAGATTCTCCCCGTTGCGGGTTACTTCCAGAGAAAACTCCTGGCCGACTTTTGCCTCATCCCACATTTTTATTATTTTAAAATAGTTGTTACCATCAAATTTGATTTCATTAATTTTATTTATTCTATCACCTGGTTTGCAACCAGCTTTTTCAAGAGGACTGTTATTATCAAATCTTTTTATTATACAGCTATCAGAATTAATGTCCATTATGAAATTCATTCCACCAGCAACTATTTTATCCGCAACGGGTTCTACCTCTTCAAAAACTTTTAGCAATTCCGGGAAATAACTTCTGAAACTAGGGTATTCATCTCTGTGGCTGCAATAATAATCCATCTTCTCCCTGAAAAAAGGTAGGAAAAGGAATTTTCTGCTTTCATAATAAGAATTATAGATCTCCTCAGCCTCTTCAGGAAAACCAGCCAGTTTATTTAGGAAGATTTCTCCAGTTCTTACAAGATGTTCATGGCATACAGTTGTCCATTCCCCATAGGCTTGTCTTCTCATATCTTTCTTCATATATTCAAACAGAGAGGAATATGCATTAAGTTCCTGCTCGAAATCATATACGACAGGATTTACAAATGAATGTCCGAATTCGTGAAAAATCAATATTCTTAATAGCTTTGGCTCAAATACTGGTAGACCCTGGTCAATACTGTGTGGCCCACCGAAATAAAATGCAGTTTTTCCCTCTTCTCTCTCTAATTGGTATCCATAACCACCTAGAAACAATGGGACTGGAATAAATACAAAATCTGATATTTGGCCTCCGTAAAAATCCTGCATAAGCTTTGTATATGCAGTAAATGGAATTTGATTATTAATTCTGTCAATAAACTCAGTGTAAAAACCCTGTTGTGAGGCAAAGAATTCTTCAAAACCTGTGTCCTCGATGAACTGATTCAGTAGCTGAACCATTAACAATAAATTTTTCTCCCCACCACCCCGTTCAAAAAGCTCTTCGGTAAAAGGTATAGCTATCTTCATCTGTGGTGGATATGAAAGATGCATCATGGCTTTAGGTGGTGCGTCAAAAGACCATCCAAGTTTAAGATTTTCATTAAACCACCTGACCGCATCGTGGTCTTTATAGGCTTGGAAATACAAATTAACCTCGTTTCTATACCTGGAATCAAATTTTGTAAAAGCACCATATTCTGGCCAATCGGAAAGGCTCTGGATTACTGACAGTAGCTCGATCCTGGGATCTAAAAGTATCCGGAATGCGGTTTCCTGAGAATGCAGAAACGGGATAAATAAGATGACGAACACTATTGGCAATAAAACTTTTTCTTTCATAAACTTTATTTTAGTCTGACACCTAAGTAGCCTGTAACCAAATCTATGAAGAAACTTAATTAATACAGGCGGATATTATTTACAAATGTAAGTTATCCAGAATCCTCTGGTTGTTAATAGCCAGTTAATTGAATGTTAAGGAGATTCGTTTTCTGATCAGATAATTAATTTTTTAATTTATTGTTCGGTTATTTTAGTGGTACAGTCTGTGATATTAATTATTCTTAAAAATAGTGTAGGGGAATTGACATTATATCACAGAGAGTTTATTACGTTTAAGCCAATAAATAAGGAAGATCTTGAGAAGGTGCTATCTACAATCTATTTTGAGAAACTGGAAAATCAATAATTTGATAGAAGAAAAGGACATATAGATGACAAAAAAGCCCTAATTCTGGTGATTGAGGCCTAATCTTTAATCTTTGAATCTTGAATCAGATGGCTTCTAACCACCCCGTCCCGATGAATCGGGACACCCCTCCTTTCTGAAAAGGAGGGGAAACCTGGAACTTGTAACCTGCAATTATAAGAATGGGATCCTTCGCTCCGCTCAGGATGACAACCCTTAAGCCTTACGCCTTAAGCCACTCCCCCACCGTCTCCGGACTCAATCCCGGCAGATCGAGTTTGTTCTTTTTCTTATAGCCGTTCAGATCATTAGCAAGCTTACCCGGCTTGTCTACTTCTTTAAGTTTCTCAACCGAATCATAACCAAGCTTGATAAGCGGCTCCACCCACTCTTCAGGCACTCCCAGTTTCTTAAACTCCGCTCTCTGCTCTCCGCCCTCATCTATCCGCCCTCCCTCCGGCCTCATCTGCGGAAAGAAGAGGACATCCTGGATGGATGGCTGATTGGTCATCAGCATAGTAAGCCGGTCGATACCGATTCCAAGTCCGGATGTGGGAGGCATGCCGTACTCCAGCGCCCTGACGAAATCGAGATCGATAAACATTGCTTCACTATCTCCCTTCTCGGAGAGCTTATGCTGCTCCTGGAACCGCTCCATCTGGTCGATAGGGTCGTTAAGCTCCGAATAGGCATTACAAATCTCCTTCCCGTTAATGATCAGCTCAAACCTCTCGGTGAGCCCGGGGTTATCCCTGTGCTTCTTTACAAGAGGCGACATCTCGATCGGATAGTCTGTAATAAAGGTGGGCTGAACATAGCTACTTTCACATTTCTCCCCGAAGATCTCATCAATAAGCTTCCCCTTGCCCATTGACGGATCGTGCTCCAATCCGAGCCTGTCGCACACACCGCGAAGCTCATCCTCGATCATGCCGCTGATATCAATTCCAGTATTTTCCTTAATGGCATCGACCATGGTGATCCTCTTATATGGCCGCCTGAATTCTATTTCGGTATCACCGTAGGGCAATTTTGTTTTTCCATGAAGGTCAAGGGCAACCTTTTCGATCATCTCCTCCACAAAGCCCATCATCCAGATATAATCCTTGTAGGCCACGTATATCTCCATTATGGTAAACTCCGGGTTGTGCGACCTGTCCATCCCCTCGTTGCGAAAATCCTTTGAGAACTCATATACCCCCTCATAACCACCAACTATCAACCTCTTCAGGTATAGCTCGTTGGCTATCCTCAGGTAGAGTTTCATATCAAGGGCATTATGGTGGGTGGTAAATGGCCTTGCTGCAGCACCACCCGGAATTGGCTGAAGAATAGGGGTTTCAACCTCAAGGTATCCACGGGAGTTGAACAGTTCGCGCATCGACTCTAAAAGTTGAGTCCTCATCCTGAAAACCTCCTTTACCTTTGGATTTATCACGAGGTCAACATATCTCTGGCGATACCTCATCTCGGGGTCGGTGACGGCCTGGAACTGATGACCCTCTTTCTCCTTGACCACCGGCAGGGGCCTTATCGATTTGCTCAGTATGGTCATACCGGTGGCATGCACTGTGATCTCACCCATCTGTGTCCTGAAGACAAATCCCTTGACTCCGATGATATCACCTATATCAATAAGCCGTTTAAACACGGTATTATAAAAGGTTTTATCCTCTCCCGGGCAGATATCATCCCTGGTGATGTAAACCTGGATCCTGCCCTCTGAGTCCTGGAGCTCGATAAAGGAGGCCTTACCCATTATCCTACGGCTCATGATCCTTCCGGCAACTACCACATCCTGGTAGTTCTTCTTTTTATCGTCGAATTTTTCAAGGATCTCTTTTGAAAAAACATTCGTTTTGTATTCGGCTGCAGGGTATGGGTTAATGCCAAGTTCCCTGATCTCCCTAAGGGAGTCTCTCCTTATCTGTTCCTGTTCACTAAGTTGCATGCGGACCTTTTTTTAAGCTAAAAAGATTTCTGTAAAAATAGGAAAAAGGTTGATAAAGTTGAAACCAGCAAATTGCAACCAGGAGAAGGGGATTCTTCGGTCGCTGCGTTCCCTCAGAATGACAGAACCTGCAACAAATCAGAAAACTATTTTCCCCAGCTCATCAAGCTGCTCAGCAGTAAGTCCTTCGGGTTCCAGCCCGGCATTCCTGCACATGAAGAATATCTTTGCAGATTTAACAAGGATATCGATTACATCAAAGGTCTCGATCACATCCGCGCCAATCGAAAAAACACCGTGCTTCTCCCACAGGGCTACATCATGGTTCTCAAGCGCCCTGAGTGTTTTGGCAGCGATCTTGATCGATCCCGGGGTTATATAGGGTACATATCCCACTCCTTTAGGAACGAAAACCTTTGTTTCGGGATGCATCCCCCAGAACAGGTTATTCAGCCTCTTTTCATCACAGAACTCTCTTACCTGGGTTAAAGCGATCAGCTCACTCGCATGGGTATGGATCACAACCTTTTCATCTGTTCCCCTTTGCCTTATCATCTGGTGAATACTGAGGTGGGTCGGCAGCTCGGATGTAGGCATAAGATTGATTGCTGAATTTTTTTTACCGGAGATGATATAATAACCCACACCCTCATCATCGATCCTTATCATCAATGCATTCTTCACAGGTTTATCTGCCAGGTTCCGCATCCGCTTACCGGTACCGGTAACAAAGAGACAGGTCCTGCTGAGTTCAGGATAGCCAGTCTGTAGTTTAAAATAGGGATAGTCGGCAAACCGGGGGATATCGTCAGTCAGGATATCATTAAGGTTGACAGATATGTTACCAGCATTTCTTTCGGCCCATCCTCTCTGCCACAAAAAACGGGCAACCTCTGCGACTTCAAGGACTATTTTCCGGAGGGTTCCGTTTGAGTTTATTATCTCTTTCATTGAGGCAAAGGTAGGTAAGCCGGAGAGATTATGCAACAGACATTAATCGGGATATATTACCTCGGTTCTGTACTTTACCTTCTCTCTTGCCTGTTCGGGACTCCCAACCAGACCGCAGGCAGATTGTACAAAGAATGATGCTCCCGTGACGGTTGTCTCTTGCCGGTTAATGACCTTCAGGGGTACGCCCGCGGCATTAGCCCTTAACCGGTTCCAGAGCCTGTTCCTTGAACCGCCACCTACGCAAATTATGCTATCGGTGTTAAACCCACCTGCCTTTTCAAGTGCCTCCTTCCCCTCTGCCAACCTCCTGGAAAGGGCTTCGAGCATTGCCCTGTATATATTGCCCCTGGTAATATCACCGGTTAAACCGGTGATCAGAACCGAAGCATCACTTATACCTTTATCAAAGAGGTGAGGATCGATCTTCAATCCGGAGCCTCCGGGGGTAGTATTTTCTGCCTCACTGATCATTGTCTCATAGTGATTCTCACTTATATCACAGAAGTAGGTCTTTTTAATCAATTCCAGAACTCCGGAGGCGATCCATTGATTGCCAATGTTGTAAAGGCCGGGGATCGGATCGAATTCGGTTGTAATGGAATTCTTCATCTGCCCGCTTCCTGGTTTGCAGGAGGATGACCTGACCATAAGGATCTCCCAGGTACCTGAGCTAAGCGCCGGCTGGTTAACACCGGCACCTGATCCGAATATTGCAAACTGGGTGTCATGTCCTGTGGCCACAACAGGTGTCCCGGCCGGCAGGCCTGTAGTTTTGGCAGCGGATCTGGTCAGGGATCCTGTAATGCTCCCTGGTTCAACAGGCCTGCCAAAGAGCTCTTTCGGAAATGATATTGCATCCAGTATCTTATCAGAAAAGTCTCTGTTAATTGCTGAAGTCATCATACTGGTTCCTGCCATTGTTATGTCATTAACCATCTCTCCTGAAAGCAGGTAGAGAAATATTGATGGTGCAAACAGGAACCTGTGAGCTTTGCCAATCAGTTCTGGTCTGTTCTCACTGAGCCAGATAATTTTATTAATGGTATTAAAACTGAATGGATATGTGGCCGACTCAGCATATAGTTCATCAACCGGAATATACCTGCCAATTGAATCCATGACCGGCCCTGTGCGCTCGCACTGCCATGATATCATGGGGTATAAAATTTTACCCTTGCTATCGAACAGGGTGCCATCGACTCCAAACGTGGTAACGGTAACACCAATGATATCATGCTCAGGCAATCCTGCGACAACCTCCCTGGATGCCCTGCACATCTTTTCCCATATCTCACCTATATCCCATATCCTGTATTCCGGGTAGAAGGGGTCGGGGCGGGTGCAATTTGGATATGACATAGATTTAAATATGTTCCCCTCATCATCAATGGCTACTGCCCTGATGTTTGTTGCACCACAGTCCATTACAACGATGTACTTTTTATTGGCAGGCATCTTTCCTAATGATAGTTATTAGTTGTTATGTAACGGTTAAATTCTTATTGGAGAGTTGAATAGGTTTAATGTCAAGGGTATACCTCATTTCCGTGTACCCTGAACCGTGCACCTTGTACCTATTTATACAACGGCCCATAAGTTTTACAAGCCCTGTAGTCACTGCCTTCAGGATCCATCCCAAAGGCATTCCATGTACTGGGTCTGTAAACAAAATCATCAGGTATATTATGCATACACACAGGGATCCTTAACATGGAAGCAAGGGTGATCATATCAGCACCGATATGACCGTAGCTTGATGCACAGTGGTTGGCACCCCAGCCGGCCATGACCGAATATACATCCCTGAATGGTCCCTCGCCTGTAAGACGGGGAGCAAACCAGGTTGTCGGCCATGTTGGATTAGTCCTGTCGCACAATATCTTATGCATCTTCTCAGGCAGCTCTACCGTCCAGCCCTCAGCAAGTTGAAGCACGGGGCCCAGGCCTTTGACCAGATTTATCCTGGAGATGGTTAATGGAATCCCGCCCCTGGTATCAAACTGGGATGAGAATCCGCCTCCCCTGAAATATTCGGTAATTGCCGGTGGCCACTGGGTTGCCTCAAGACAGGCTCTGGCATCATCAGGGGTGATATCCCAGAAGGATTTTATCACCGGCCGGCCCTCAGCTTCCTGACGCCCTGAAAAATCGAGTGCTGATGCACCCGAATTGATCAGGTGGATTATGCCATTTTCTGCCTGTGAGTCCGGTTTGATACCGGTAACCCTGGTTATTGCCTCAGGGCTCCAGTATGTTCTGATATCGGAGAACATCTGTGCACTGTTTGTCAGAAGGTAACCGAAGAGCATGGGAATCCCGTTAAGAGAGTCGTTTTCTGTAGCTACCAGGTATGGTGCCCTGACACCATTCCAGTCGAACGAGGAGCAGAGGATCGCTTCCATGAAGTCGCCGTTAGGCATATGATCGGTCCACTGGCGCTGACCCTGGAACCCGGCAAGTATGGCATTATGTCCAAGAGCCTCCTCCCCCCAACCAAGCTCTTTCAGACGGGGATTACCAACCATCAGGTCGCGTGCGATGATTGTCATTTTTACTACTGTATCCCACTCCTTTTTCTTTTCATCAGGGGTTTTAGGTGTCCTGTTAAGATCGGGTCCCTCTTTACAATATTTCATCGTCCAATCCAGGGCTTTCTCGTATTCCTTCCCATCGTATATCTTTCTTTCGATCCTCCGGATAAATTCAGTCATATCAATATATTCATTCCTCATCCCAAGGTATTCCCGGAAGAATTGGTCGTTGATGATCGATCCGGCTATCCCCATTGAAACGCCCCCCATCGAAAGGTATGATTTGCCCTTCATGTAAGCCACAGCAATTCCTGCCCTGACAAATCTCAGTATCTTCTCCCTTACATCATCGGGTATTGTCCTGTCTCCGGCATCCTGCACATCTTCTCCATATATACCAAAGGCAGGCATTCCTTTCTGGGTGTGACCGGCCAATGCAGCTGCCAGGTAAACGGCCCCGGGTCTTTCGGTGCCGTTAAAACCCCATATAGCCTTTGGCATCAATGGGTCCATATCGATTGTTTCACTGCCATAGCACCAGCACGGGGTGACAGTGAGTGATAGACCAACCTCTTCTTTCCTGAATTTTTCAGCACACATGGCTGCCTCTGCGACTCCGCCAATGGCAGTATCAGCAATCACACATGCCACCGGTGATCCAACAGGGTACTTCAGGTTTGACGAGATAAAGTTTGCAGCATTTTTTGCCATACCCATCACCTGTTCCTCAAGTGATTCCCTGACACCCATCATTCTGCCATCAATTACCGGACGGATCCCAACCTTTGGAAGGCTCCCGATGACCCATCGATGATCTTCGTTTATCTGGAAATAATGATCTGACATTTTCTTCTTAATTGGTTTGGTTGATTGTTGAAAAGTTTATAAACCAAATATAAAGATTTAAAATCGCATTGATTCTGACGGTGCGTTCATTTTTTAAAATCACACCAGGCATCAAAGTAAAATTTGGTAGGTTAACATCTATATTTTAGTTACATTTATGAGTCCATTAAAGGAAATGAATGCAAGGGCATAAAGCACAGAATAACAACAGATTACCACACTGGATGAAAATGCAGAGAGCAAGTGGCCCGAACTATGCCAGGGTTAAAGGTTTGGTAGAGAGGAATAAACTGCATACAATCTGTACAAGTGGTAATTGTCCCAATATTGGTGAATGCTGGAATGCCGGAACGGCAACCTTTATGATACTCGGGAATATATGTACCAGGGCATGTAAATTCTGTGCTGTTGCAACAGGAAAGCCACTGGCCCCGGACCATGAAGAGCCTGCCAGGCTGGCTGAATCGGTAAAACTGATGAACATCAGGCACTGTGTTATTACCTCTGTTGACAGGGATGACCTTCCCGATTCAGGGGCACGGTTCTGGGCTGAGACAATCACAAAAGTCAAAGAGTTAAATCCCGGTATCACAATTGAGACCCTGATCCCGGATTTCAATGGCGTTAAGAAGGACATAATGAAGGTAATAGAGGCAGGTCCGGAGGTGATATCACATAACCTTGAAACTGTTGAAAGGCTCACTCCCGTTATCAGAACAAAAGCGAAGTACCGAAAAAGCCTGGATGTGATCAGATTCCTGAGTGAGAATGGAGCGAGATCAAAATCGGGAATAATGGCAGGTCTGGGTGAAACAGACCAGGAGATATACCAGACGATGGATGACCTTTTGCAGGCAGGATGCAAGATATTCACAATCGGGCAATATCTCAGACCAGGGCATGATCATATGAATGTAGCAGAATACATTAAGCCTGAAAAATTTGAAGAGTATCATTTGGTGGGATTGAACAAAGGATTTGAGTTTGTTGAGAGCCACCCTCTGGTAAGATCGTCGTTCCATGCAGAGAAACATGCCGGATGAGATAAAGCAGGGCATTCGTAAAGACTATATTAGTTGTGAAGCAGGTTGTAAAATTTGAGGACATAGGACTTAAGGAATACAAGGAGACCTGGGGTTACCAGGAGAAATTGTTCAATGAACTGCTTGGTACAAAGAGGGAGATGAAGGGTTCAGGCGAAGGGCAGAAAGAGACATTAAACAGATTGATCTTTGTTGAACACCCCCACGTATATACACTGGGGAAGAGTGGATCAGAAAACAACCTCATGCTGGATTATATTCAGCTTCAGGCTAAGGATGCAACTTTTTTCCGGATTGACAGGGGGGGAGATATTACCTACCATGGTCCCGGGCAGATAGTTGGATATCCGATCTTTGACCTGGAGATGTTCGGGTTGAGCCTGAAGGACTATATTTTCGCACTTGAGGAGTCAATAATCCTTACTGTTGGCGAATTCGGGATTGAAGCGGGCAGACTCAATGGTGCAACCGGTGTTTGGCTCGATAGTGACAGCCATGAAAGGGCAAGGAAGATATGTGCTATCGGGATCAGGGCCAGCAGGTATGTTACCATGCATGGATTCGCATTCAATGTAAACACAAACCTGGATTATTTTAACTATATCAATCCATGCGGCTTTACAGACAAAGGTGTTACCTCTCTTCAGAATGAACTCGGCGTTGTGCAGGATATTAAGGCTGTGAAAAAGATCCTTAAGGGAAAGCTCGAAGAAGTGTTCAGGATAGAATGGGTAAATTAGGAGCTGAATATGGATAAGAACTGGATATACAAGGAAAAGCCTGATGCAGTTGTTGTAAGGCAGCTCATGGACCGCCTGGAAGTAAGTGCCCCGATTGTCAGACTTATGGTGCAGAGAAGTATTACCACCACCGGAGAGGCCGATGCATTCTTTTCACCCAGGCTCGATAACCTGCATGACCCTTTTATGATGAAGGATATGAACAAAGCTATCGACCGGGTATCCACTGCTATCGGCAGGAATGAAAAGATACTTATCTATGGCGATTATGATGTTGACGGAACAACGTCTGTAGCATTGCTTTATTCATTTCTGAAAAGGTTCTATTCAAATATCGATTACTATATCCCGAACCGTTACCAGGAGGGTTATGGGGTATCTTCAAAAGGCCTTGACTATGCACGTGAGAATAATTGCAAACTGGTAGTTACACTTGATTGTGGCATCAAGGCCATTGAAAAGGCCCTGTATGCCAGATCACTCGGTCTTGACATGATAATCTGCGACCATCATTTGCCCGGAGATTCAATACCCGATGCTGTAGCTGTGCTTGATCCCAAACAACCCGGGTGCAGCTACCCATACAAAGACCTTTCAGGGTGCGGGGTAGGATTCAAACTGATACAGGCATATTCAAGGTTAAATGATCTTCCCTTTACAGACCTGATTCCCTACCTCGACCTTGTGGCAGTAAGTATTGCATCCGACATTGTTCCCATTACCGGAGAAAACAGGGTAATGGCATATTATGGTCTTCAGCAGCTTAATAAAAATCCAAGGATAGGGCTCAGCAAGATCATCAAAGAGTCTGAGATCAAAAAGGTAATATCGATCGAAGATGTAGTTTTTAAGATCGGTCCAAGGATAAATGCTGCCGGCAGGATGGAATCTGGCAGCCGCGCCGTTGAACTGCTCATTTCTGAAAACGACAGTCTGGCCGGTGAGATCAGCAAGGAGATCAATGATTGTAACAAGGAAAGAAGATCAGTCGACCGTCTCATTACAACTGAGGCTCTCCGTATGATCTCCTCAGACCCCAGGCAGGTTAATTCAAAAACAACAGTATTATATAATCCTGAATGGCATAAGGGTGTTATCGGGATAGTAGCTTCCAGGCTTATTGAGACGCATTACAGACCGACGGTGATACTGACTGAATCGAATGGATTTGCAACCGGATCAGCCCGGTCAGTTGCCGGGTATGACCTTTACCAGGCAATTGAAGGATGCAGCGATCTTCTTGAGAGTTTCGGCGGGCACATGTTTGCTGCAGGTCTTACACTGAAAAGGGAGAATATTCCGGATTTTATCAGACGATTTGAGGAGATAGTATCAGATACTATCTCCGATGAGCAGATGATACCGCGGGTGGAGGTTGATCAGGAGATCGACTTTAATGAAATAACAGATTCATTTTATTATAACCTCAGCAGATTCCAGCCTTTTGGCCCTGAAAACATGGCTCCGGTATTTGTTACCAGAAATGTATATGATACAGGGACCGGCCGTAGTGTAGGGGCTGGCGGTGAGCACCTTAAGCTTGACCTGTGCAGCGAAGCCAGCGGAACAACAAGCTTTCCGGCTATAGCCTTCGGGCAGGGGAACAGGGCAGACCTATTTACAAATGGCAGTCCGGTCAACATAGCATATACCATAGAGATGAATGAGTACAAGGGACTCAGGAATTTGCAGCTAAATATTCGTGACATAAAGACATCTGCACCTAAAGATTTACAATAATTTGCACCTTCAGCTCATTGCTGATCTTTTCAGTATTGGAGTTATCTTCGGACCATGTGCATCCGTATTTTAGCCGGAGTGAAACACGGCTCCTGTAGTCATAATCTGCCATTATATATGTTCTGGTACCACTGTTGAAGAATGGTGATATCACCGGGGAATACAGAAGATCATCTTCCCAGGTGTAGATACGGGAATCATAATCGTCAACATTGAAAAGGCAGCACCTGAAAATAAACCTGAGAGGCACAGAATGTAATGTATAATTCACTGACTGATAGCAAAGGAATCCGTTACTTTTTAAGGGTGTCAATTGATTTGTCTGAATACGTGTTGTCAGTTTCAGCGATTCAGAAGGGTTAAGCACGAGACTGATCCTTCCGCTTGTAAACTGGTTGTACCCGGTTCTCTTGATCCCGGTTTCAGGCATATAGTAAAATGGGGATCTTTTATAGGTGAATTCGGCAATGACCTTCAGGACTGACTCTGGTTCGAACCTGACCGACAATCCATATCTGACCGATCCGGATGGTGGCTCCGAATAACCTGTGTACCAGTGGTTATTAAAGACCAGTATTCCGGTACCAAGACTGGTATAAGGTGCAATTTCACAAAAAATATTTGCCAGGAAACTTTGTCTGAAATTGTTAACTGTCTCTTTCCCAAACAGGTTACCGTGAAAAGAGTTGTATCCCCTGCCTGTATTGGAATAGAGAAAATTGATCTTAACCCGGTTTACAGGGATTAACCTTACTCCCTGTATCATAGCAAGTCCCCCACCAGGATTGGCAGCATATTCGCCATAAATATAGGTTTTCTCCAGAGTCAATACATAATCTGTTGAAAAGGCAATGTTCCTGTCGCCATTGAAATCATAATATTCCGGTATGGACCCATCAGTAAGTACCGGAATCGAAAACCATGAACCGGAAGCTGAAAAACCCAGATATAACCTGCCAAAAATTCTGTTTATATTCAGTCCGGCCGACTGTTCGCCTATCGCATCTTTTCGTGCCAGAGACAATCTTGAATTATGCAACCCGTCATCGGGGAAGTGTGTAATATATCTTTCCCCGTCCGGTCCCTGATCAGTTGCAGCATCTATAATATTGTCAGAGACATATGCATGAATATTATAGTTTCCGGCCCTGGCTGAAATTGCCAGCCCCCTGAAAAAGTTATTCTCGTTTGTCGAACTATAGGGAAGCAATGAGTTGATCCCTTTCATAGGGGTTTCGACCAGAGGTGAGGTGCCGGCTGAATAACCGGTCCAGGCGATCAGTCCCTGGCCTATCCTTACCTTGAAATCACCCAGGGTCAGGCTTCTGACCAATCCTTTCCCGTTATACCTTATATATCCGCTGATAAAATCCGGCAGTACATTTTCATCAAATAACTTTTCACCCTGGTCTTTCTCGGCTGTGAGACCCAGTGAGACAGGGCCGGAGCTATAGGTCATTTTAACGAGAGCTTTGATCATGCTGCCCGGGTAATCGTTGTTGCCCGACTCTTTTATTATAAGATTGGTCAAAAGCCTGTAAATACCGTGGTAATCATACCCTGAGGGTGAAGGGCGGTCGCCCAGTCTTATAAATGGGGAGATGAGTGATGCCAGTTCCGCATCAAATCCAGGTATATATGATATCTCATAAGGTGATATTATTTTCCCTTTAATCCTGGTGTATTCGACAATACTTCTGACCTGGAACATTGTCAGGAAAAAGAGCCTGCCTATTTCTGTTTCGTCATTACTGTTTATATCAACAGGATCCTCAAGCAGACCTGAGAGTTCATCATTCAGATCTGTAAGCAGGGTGTTTTCCGGATCAAATGATGCGTTTGACTCCAGATAGTTTGCTAGCACGGTCCCTGATGATGTCACCTGTCCTGTCACTTTTACGATAAGCATCATCAGGGCAATAAATATTGATGCCCTGATCATAATCTACCTTATAAAAATGACAATAGATAATGAAGGTGTCAGTCCCAGGTTCTCATGGGTAATAAAACCCAGATTTGCCTGTATTACACGGCCCGAATAACCCAACCCGAAACTATAGCCCAGAGGATTGGACATAATACCCCCTCTGAGAAACATATTTTCTATTGGCTCATATTCCATTGCAGCCCTATAGACATTTGTACCGGTATTGTTGTATTCAAACTCTACCGTGGTCATGAATGCCTGTGAAAAGAAGTAAGATGTACCCAGCCTCATTATGGTTGGCATATCATACTCTCTGATGGAATTAGGCAGAGGGTTATAGATATGTAAACCAAGGCTCAGGACAGGGATTGGTTTATAGAGCAGACCAGCCTCGAAAGTCAGCTCATTAGTGTTCTCATAATCGGTTGCAGCCCTTGTGGAATAAAGGTCAACCTGCACTCCGGCAGCGATATTGGGACCAAGTTTCATTCCATACGACAGTCCTGCAGTATGGTGGTTATACTCGGAATACCCATAGTATGAGTATACTCCTCCCAGGGAGCCATAACCTGAAGGATAGATAATGGCAAAAGTCTTATTACTCAGCTCGGCTATACCAAACCTGTTATCCTGGTTAATTCCCAGGGATAGTTTACGCATGAAGCCAAGTGATGCCTGATTATGAAACGAGGACCAGAAACCATCGGTAGCAATGCAGGTATATGCAAGGCCAGCCTGGCGGGCCCCGGCCGTTAGAGTGTAAGGATTCTGAGAGTGCGCGGGAAACGTTATCCCGGCAATGATTACAGCAAAAAATAATTTAGGCAACGAGAGTTTTACTTTCATGATAAAAGATTAAACCATCAACAAGTTATGAAAGATTGGAAATAATTTCAAGTCCCTGATGGTGATTTATTCATCAAGAAAGGATTTTAGTTCGTTTTATACCCGAACTTAACTCCCTTTAGTTCCTGGTTGGCCTTTACAATTTTGTCTTTCAGGGTCTCCTTAAATCTGGCAATTTCACCCGCAACTGCTGAATCACCGACTGCAACTATCTGTGCTGCAAGGATCCCTGCGTTCTGTGCTGCATTGACCCCTACAGTAGCCACTGGAATTCCGGGAGGCATCTGAAGGATTGAAAATATAGAATCAATCCCCTCCAGAGAGGCTTTTATAGGCACTCCTATCACAGGAATTGTTGTCATCGCTGCTATAACACCAGGCAGATGAGCTGCCATACCTGCTGCTGCGATTATTACCTTGATACCACGGGAGGCTGCGCCTCTGGCGAACTTTTCAACCTCTTCGGGAGTGCGGTGTGCCGAAAGGGCATTCATTTCAAAAGGGATCTTAAAATCGTTCAGGATAATGGCGGCTTTTTCCATTACCGGAAGGTCGCTGGTGCTACCCATGATGATACTTACTTTTGGTTCCATCAATATGCTGGTTTTTAAATTTGATCATTCCCCGGACAAAAATAAGCCATATATTTTATATTTTCGCAATAATTATTTCTTTCCCAAATCCTACCAGATGGATCGAATAAAAATACTGGACAAAACATTTGAAATCTTCATCCCGGGTGATAAAATAAAGAAAAAAATTGCCGAACTCACCCTACGGTTAGCCAGTGATCTGAGGGGAGAGGATATTGTCTTCCTGGCTATATTAAACGGATCATTCATGTTTGCTGCTGAACTTTTAAAGAATTTCAGCCTGCCCTGCAGGATCTCATTTCTGAAACTTTTTTCTTACTCAGGCACCGGATCAACAGGAAGGGTGAAGGAACTGATCGGATTAAATGAAGATATTGGAGGGAAGGCTGTTGTGGTGATTGAGGATATTGTTGATACGGGTGCAACACTTGCCAGGATTGTAAGTGACTTAAAGAAAAGGGGAGTCTCATCGATAAAGGTGGTTACCCTTCTTCTCAAACCCGATGCCTTTACGGGTGATTTGTTTCCAGATTATATAGGATTTGAGATACCAAATGATTTCGTTATCGGGTATGGACTCGATTATGATGGATACGGGAGGAATCTGGATGGAATTTTCCGGATAATCGAATAAAAAATGATTAAAATTAGTTAGCTGATGGTAAATTTCTTGATCTTCGGACCTCCCGGGTCCGGTAAAGGAACACAGTCGGTACAACTGGCTGAAAAGTATAGGCTGATTCATCTTTCAACAGGCGATATGCTCAGGGAGGAGACTGATGCCGGCAGCAACCTTGGAAGAAGGGTGGAAGCAATTATGAAAAGTGGTGAACTTGTCCCCGACGAGGTAGTAATTGAATTGATAGCAAATCAAATTGACAGCAACACCGATGCTGCAGGTTTTATTTTTGATGGTTTTCCAAGAACGGTCGATCAGGCTGTAGCTTTAGGTAAAATGCTCTCTGACAGAGGACAGGATATAGCAAAGATGCTTGTGCTGGATGTTGAGCATGGAGAGCTGGTGAAAAGGTTATTGTCGAGAGCAGAGCTCTCCGGAAGGTCAGATGATCAGGATGTGGAAATTATTGAGAACAGGATTGCTGTTTACAGGCAGAAAACAGAACCTGTTGTAAATTATTATATCGGGATGGGTAAATACCAGCCGGTAAACGGAATGGGTGAAATAGCGGATATTTTTGAACGGTTATCTGAGATAGTGGAAGAAAATATCTAATCAGGAATGTCAGGATCAAACTTTGTTGATTATGTTAAGATCTTCTGCAGATCGGGAAAAGGTGGAAGTGGATCTGCCCACTTGCGGAGGGAGAAGTTTGTTCCTAAGGGAGGTCCTGACGGAGGAGATGGGGGACGAGGTGGAAATATCATACTAAGAGGTGATGAGCAGCTCTGGACACTGCTGCATCTGAAATTCCGCAAGCACATTTTTGCCGGACATGGATTGCCGGGGGGCGGGTCAACGAAAACAGGTGCAGACGGAGAAGATATTATTATCGATGTGCCACTTGGAACTGTGGCAAAGAGTGCTGAAGCGGACAAGACCCTCTTTGAGATTACCACACACGGAGACCAGAAGATTCTGGTGCCTGGTGGTCGCGGTGGTCTTGGAAATGTGCATTTTAAATCCGCAACTAATCAGACACCAAGATATGCGCAACCCGGGGAGCCAGGCTCTGAAGACTGGTATACTCTTGAATTAAAGGTACTTGCTGATGTGGGGCTGGTAGGTTTTCCAAATGCCGGTAAGTCTACCCTCCTGAGTGTGGTCTCGTCTGCAAAGCCTAAAATTGCCAATTACCCTTTTACGACTTTAACCCCCAATCTTGGTATAGTTGGCTACCGTGATAACAGGTCATTTATTATGGCCGATATCCCGGGTATCATTGAGGGAGCCCATGAAGGCAAGGGGCTAGGGCACAGATTCCTGAGACATATTGAGCGAAATTCGGTATTACTATTTATGGTGCCTGCCGACAGCAAGGATATAATAGATGAATACCGGATACTAGTTAATGAACTGGGACAATTCAACCCCGAGTTACTTGATAAGAAACGCCTTCTTGCAATAACAAAATCAGATCTGCTCGACGAGGAGCTTATGGATGAGGTCAGGGATTCTGTCAGCATCAGACCCTACATCTTTATATCATCGGTTTCCGGGTTTGGGATCGATCGGCTAAAGGACCTGCTCTGGAGGTTATTGAATGAAGATTAACCATAAAAGGATTAACAGGATAGAAAAAAGAATGATTATATCATTTATCAATGCTTGAAAAAGTTGACCAGTCGTTGTTCCTCTTTCTGAACTCATTTAATTCACCATTCTGGGATGAATTAATGTGGTTTGTGAGTGGCAAACTGACCTGGCTGCCCTTATATTTTTTTGTACTTATACTAATAGGGATTAAATATAAAAAGAGGATCCTTATTATAATTCCGATCATAGTTTTAACAATCACTGCCAGCGATCAGCTATCGGTGCATGCTTTTAAAGAGGTCTTTGAAAGATTAAGACCCTGTCATGAACCTGAGCTTGAGGGTTTGGTACACATTGTAAGGGGGAAATGTGGAGGCGAGTATGGTTTTGTATCTTCTCATGCAGCAAATTCCTTCGCTGTTGCTCTCCTTTCATTAGCCTTGCTGAAGAAGCGATGGTACAGCATTACTATCATTGTCTGGGCCACGCTTGTAGGCTATAGCAGAGTGTATCTTGGGGTGCATTACCCGGGTGATGTAATATGCGGCGCTTTGCTGGGGATTATCATCGGGCAGGGGTTCTGGTTGTTATATCACCAGATCGACAGAAGATATCTGACATTTGACCGGTCTTCATAATAAGAGGGAAGGGTTATGTTAATTGCAGATACAAACAGGTTCGATCCTTTTTTTAACATTGCTGCAGAGGAATATTTTTTCAGGCAATTCAAAGAGGAAATATTTATGGTGTATATAAATGACCCTTCAATAATAATCGGGAAACACCAGAATCCCTATGAGGAGATAAATCTAAGATATGTAATTGATAATAACATCCCGGTAGTGAGGAGGATATCAGGGGGTGGAACAGTTTACCATGACAGGGGGAACCTTAATTTTACGTTCGTCCGTAACAGCAAAGATGGCCGGCAGATCAACTTTAGTGAATATGCTGATCCGGTTGTTAGATTCCTGACTTCAAAAGGGATAAAGCCGGAAATGGGAGATAAGCATGAAATAAGGGAATCAGGCCTTAAATTTTCAGGCAATGCTGAGCATCTGTTCAGGAACCGTGTATTGCACCATGGGACTATTCTATTCTCCTCATCAATTAATGACCTCAGGGAATCGCTTGCAAGAGGTACAGGCAGATATAAGAGCGGAGCTGTTCAATCGAACCGAACCAGCGTCGGGAATCTGACCGGAAAGCTTAGTGGTATAGACAGTACGGCTAATCTTAAAGAGCAGATGAAAGATTATATATTATCAACAAATCCGGATTCGGAAAACTATCATCTGACATCTGATGATAATAATTCCATTGAGGATCTTATCAGCACAAAATATAATACATGGGACTGGAACTGGGGTTGGGGACCGGAATACACTTTCAATAACAGGATGGATTTAGGGAATAATGTTATTGAAATCAGTCTCAAAGTACGCAGAGGGATAATAATATCATGTTCTTTTTCAGGGTATGATAAACTGAATGAGATCGCAGACAGACTGAAAGGTGTCAGGCACACTTTTAAAGATATCAGTGCCTGTTTTGAAGGATCAGGGGTAGATTTGCCGGATGAACTGATTTATAAGTTTTTTTAAAGTTGCAGCAATGAAACTATTCTAATGGAGAGAGATGATGTAAAGAGATATTACGAAAACAGAAAAAGGCAATTTCAGGATCTGTTCCACAATGAAAAAAGGATACTTCTTTATCTTTCGATCCTGAGATCAGCCATTTTTATTTCAGGCCTTGTGGTTACCATATTACTGTTCAGAGAGGGGATCCTGGCTGGATTTCTCTCTCTTGGATCCTTCGCATCTCTTTTTGGGATACTCCTGAAAACATATGCTGGCAGATCATGGAACATGGAATTCTATTCAAAACTGATCATTCTAAATGAAAATGAATTATCCGGTCTTGCTGGTGATTTCTCCTTCTTTGATGCCGGAGACCGGTATTCAGATCCCTCACATAATTTTTCCCATGATATAGATTTGTTTGGACCTTCGTCGTTCTACCAGTATATCAACAGGACCTGCACGGATCAGGGATCTGACCTACTTGCAGGGTGGCTTGGTGATCCATTTGGAATAAGAACCGGATTCGATAAACGCAGGGAAGCAATCAGGGAGCTGATCGCTTTACCGGAATGGAGACAGAAGTTCATTGCCCTGGGAATGGTAAACAGGCCAGGTAAAGAGGATACTGAGAAATTCAAGGCCTGGCTAAGTGAACCACCAGTATTCAGTGATAGTAAATTCTTCAGGGTGATGATTTATCTGCTTCCTGCTATCACAATATTGCTTCTTTTGCTCCTTATCTTAAACATGGTGCATTACACTCTTTTTGTATTCCCGTTCCTTATTGATCTTTTAGTGGTCACTGTAAAACTGAAGGATATAAATCGTATTCACCGCCTGGTTTCAAAACAGTACAACTTTCTTTCGACGTTTCAGTCGCTGATTGCCCACCTGGAGAACAACCCTTTTAACTCTGAATTCCTTAGTGAGTTGCAGGGGGGGTTGTCGGGAGAGGGCATCTCAGCTGTTAAAAGGGTTAAGAAATTATCCAGGATCATCCAGGCTTTTGATAACAGGCTGAATATGATTGTGGGTGTGATCATTGACGGACTGTTCCTATGGGATTATCACTGTATAATAAAACTTGAGAAGTGGAAGGAACAGGCCAGCCACCTTTTGCCAGTATGGTTTGAGAATATTGGTATTGTTGACGGATTGATAAGTCTTTCAGGATATGGATTTAATAATCCGGATTACTGCTTTCCTGATTTGTCTGATGGATCAGTTTACCTGGATGCCCGAAATCTTGGACACCCGCTGTTACCGTGGGAGATAAGGGTATTGAACGATTTTAATGCACCATGTAATGGGATAATAAATATAATTACCGGCGCTAACATGTCTGGGAAAAGTACATTTCTGAGGACGGTTGTGATTAACCTTGTGATGGCTATGATAGCTGCTCCGGTTTGCGCCACGAGGTTTTTATTTACCCCCGCAAAGTTATTCTCAAGTATGAGGACATCAGATTCACTCTCTGAACATGAGTCCTACTTTTTTGCCGAATTGAAAAGGTTAAAGTTGCTGAAGGAGGAGCTGGAAAGGGGGACTAAGATATTCTTTGTCCTCGATGAAATTCTGAAAGGAACAAATTCAAAAGACAAAAGTGAAGGATCATGGTTATTTATTGAAAAGGTTATTATGTATGGTGGCACGGGCCTTGTTGCGACGCACGATATTCTGCTGGGCAAACTCGCTGAAAAGTACCCTTCAAATGTTATGAATAAATGCTTCGAAATCGATATAGAGGAGGAGGATGTTAATTTTGATTATATCCTCAGGGAGGGTATTACAACCAGGATGAATGCTGCCCTGCTGATGAAACAGCAGGGTATAATAGACTAGGCTGTCTTAAATTTTTTAACAATACCCTGTTATGGCAATAGGCTGATTAACAATTGCTAAGCCATTGAACAATTTTTTTTTACCTCGCTAAGCATTTTAGAAGCTCCTCATTGTTGAAAAATCACTGAATAACCAGGCCTTGTTTTGACTATATTTGCCGAAAATCCGGTATTATGGTTGTTAATTATTCGGAAGAGCACATAAGGACTCTTGAGTGGAGGGAGCATATAAGGCTTAGGCCTGGTATGTATATCGGTAAACTTGGAGATGGTTCTTCACAGGATGATGGGATATATGTACTCCTGAAGGAGGTGATGGATAACTCGATTGATGAGTTTATGATGGGCAATGGAAAAAAAATAGATGTATCGATCACAGAAAGGGAGGTTATTGTGAGGGACTATGGTCGGGGTATCCCTTTAGGAAAGGTTCTCGATGTTGCCTCAAAGATGAACACCGGAGCCAAATATGATTCGAAGGCATTTAAAAAAACTGTCGGGCTGAATGGTGTTGGAATAAAAGCAGTAAATGCCCTTTCGAAAAGTTTTGTTGTTACCTCGATCCGTGACGGGCAATTGAAGGAGGTGGAATTTGAATCAGGTACCCTTGTGAGGGATGATAAGATTACCGGGACCGACAAGCCCAATGGTGTTATCACAAGGTTCCTTCCGGACAGGGAGATGTTCGGAAACTTTCACTACATAGCTGAACACGTGGAAGTAATGATGAAGAATTATGTCTACCTGAATGCAGGTTTGGTAATAAACTTCAACGGTGAAAAATTCCTTTCGAAAAATGGCCTCCTGGACCTTCTTACTGAAAACATGGATAAAGAGGGGCTATATCCCATTGTACAATTAAAGGGGGAAGATATCGAGTTAGCTTTTACTCACGGCAATTACTATGGGGAGGATTATTACAGTTTTGTGAATGGCCAGCACACCACACAGGGAGGAACACACCTTTCGGCCTTCAAGGAGGCATTCGTTAGAACTATAAGGGAATTCTTTAAGAAAGATTTTGAACCCTCCGATATAAGGACCTCAATTATCGCTGCCATCAGTGTTAAGATAGAGGAACCGATTTTTGAATCACAGACAAAGACCAAGCTTGGCTCAAAGGATATGTCACCGGGCGGGCCCTCGGTCAGAAATTATATATCTGAGTTTGCGAAAAAAAGTGTGGATGATTTTCTGCACAAGAATAATGATATTGCCCAGGTCCTGCTTAAGAAAATCCAGGATTCAGAAAAGGAGAGAAAAGCAATCTCCTCAATTAAGAAGCTGGCAAGGGAAAGGTCGAAGAAAGCCAGCCTGCATAATAAGAAACTTCGTGATTGCAGGATCCATTACGACAGCAATCATGATCACAGGCTTAATTCCACAATATTTATCACAGAGGGGGACTCGGCCAGCGGATCAATAACAAAATCCAGGGAGGTAGAGACCCAGGCTGTATTCAGTCTGAGAGGGAAACCACTTAATACATATGGCCTTACTAAAAAGATAGTTTATGAGAATGAGGAGTTTAATCTGCTCCAGGCGGCACTGAATATTGAAGACGGGATCGATAATCTGCGATACAATAATGTAGTTATTGCAACTGACGCAGATGTTGATGGAATGCATATCAGACTTTTATTGCTTACCTTCTTTCTCCAGTTTTTCCCTGAGCTGGTCCGGAAAGGACATCTCTATATTTTACAAACGCCTCTGTTCAGGGTCAGGAACAAGAAGGAGACACGTTATTGTTACAGTGATTCTGAGAGAGACAGGGCTGTCAGGGCGTTAGGGGCGAATCCTGAAATAACAAGATTCAAAGGGCTGGGGGAAATATCACCTGATGAATTCAAACACTTTATCGGTAAAGATATAAGGCTGCAACCTGTGAAAATGAAAAGAGATGATTCTGTACAGGATTTCCTCGATTTTTATATGGGTAAGAATACCCCTGAGCGGCAGGATTTTATTATTGAAAACCTGAGATTTGAAGAAGATTTCGTTGAATGACCTTATTGTCAGATACCTACATAGAACATTAAGAAGGAGTTGGAGTATATGGATGAAAAAGATCCTGGAAAATTGGCAAAGAACGGGTCCGGCAGGGAAAACAGGGCAACCACGAGTGGTAATGGTAATGGAAACGGGAATGGTAACATAAAAAAAGAGATACATAAGGTTACTGCCCTTTCTGGTATGTATCAGGACTGGTTCCTGGATTATGCCTCATACGTTATTCTCGAAAGAGCAGTTCCGCATATCAGTGATGGATTAAAACCTGTTCAGAGAAGAATTCTGCACTCCATGAAGAGAATGGATGATGGGAGGTTCAATAAGGTTGCCAACATCATTGGTCATACTATGCAGTTCCATCCTCACGGGGATGCTTCGATAGGGGATGCCCTTGTTCAGCTCGGGCAAAAAGAGCTTCTCGTCGACACACAGGGGAACTGGGGGAATGTTCTGACGGGCGACGGGGCTGCAGCACCCAGGTATATAGAAGCACGACTATCGAAATTTGCAATCGAGATAGTATTCAATCCAAAAACAACAGATTGGAAACCATCTTACGATGGTCGGAATAAAGAGCCATTAACCCTGCCTGTAAAATATCCATTATTGCTTGCTCAGGGAGTTGAAGGAATTGCTGTTGGGCTGGCGTCAAAGATCCTGCCTCACAACTTCAATGAACTTATTGATTGCACAATAAACTATCTTGAAGGCAAAGATTTTGATCTTTATCCTGATTTCCCTACCGGGGGCCTGGTTGATGTGTCAAGATATAATGATGGATTGAAGGGGGGCAATGTCAAAGTAAGGGCCAGGATTGAAAGAAGCGACAAAAAAACACTGACAATAAGGGAGATCCCCTACGGTAAGACCACCTCGAGCCTTATCGACTCAATAATAAAAGCAAACGACAGGGGAAAAATCAAAATCAGAAGGATAGACGATAATACAGCAGAGAATGTGGAAATCGTTATTCATCTCGTCCCCGGGGTATCTCCTGACAAAACTATTGATGCACTCTATGCATTTACTGATTGTGAATTCTCCATATCGCCAAATACATGTGTTATTTACGATAACAAACCGGAGTTTATTGGTGTAACTGAGGTGCTTATTCGATCGGCTGACTCTACAGTAAATCTTCTGAAACTTGAGCTCGAGATACGCCTGGATGAACTGGAAGAGGACTGGCACATGTCATCGCTTGAAAAGATCTTCATTGAGGAAAGGATTTATCGCGACATCGAGGAATGTGAAACATGGGAGGCTGTCATTGAAGCTATTGACAACGGGCTTGAACCCTTCAAAAAGAGACTCAGGCGTGAGGTAACCAGGGAGGACATAGCTAAACTTACAGAAATAAGGATCAAGAGGATCTCCAGATACGATGTAAACAGGGCAGAGGAACATATTAAGGGAATTGAACTGGAGATAGAAGAGGTTAAGAACCATCTGAATAATATCATACCCTTTACCGTCAATTATTTCAGGCAGATCAAGAAGAAATATGGTACAGGCAGGGTACGATTGACCGAGATCAGAAGTTTTGATACGATTGAGGCAACAAAGGTTGTCGCTAATAATGCCAGACTTTATTTGAACAGGGCCGAGGGATTTATTGGTACCGGCCTTCGAAAAGATGAGTACCTGTGCGATTGTTCCGATATTGATGATATTATTGTGTTCCTGAGGGATGGCAGATATCTGATAACAAAGGTGGCCGAGAAACATTTTGTGGGCAAGAATATTCTATATGCAAATGTTTTCAATAAAAACGACAACCGGACCATTTATAATATCGTATATCAGGATGGGAGGGGCGGCAAGATAATGGTGAAGAGGGGTGCAATAAGCGGAGTAACACGCGACAGGGAGTATCATATCACCAGGGGTACTGAAGGATCCAGAATCCTCTATTTCAGTGCGAATCCCAATGGTGAAGCGGAGGTGATTAAAATCTTTCACAAGCCCAAGGCCAGATTGAAGAAACTGACATTTGAATTTGATTTTAGTGAACTTGCTGTAAAAGGCAAGGGCTCGCTGGGTAATATACTAACACGCAATGCAGTTCATAAGATAACCTTGAAAGAAAAGGGACTATCAACGCTGGGAGGAAGGAAAATTTGGTTTGATGATTCGGTTAACAGGCTCAATGCTGATAACCGGGGTCTTTTCCTGGGCGAATTCAGTGCCGATGACAAGATCCTTGTGATAGCCAAGGATGGTAAGTTCAGGATGACAAACTTTGACCTTTCCAATCATTTTGAAGATAATATACTTCTTATAGAGAAACTTCGCGAGAACGTTGTATATTCTGCGATATACTGGGATGCTGACCAGGGATACTATTATGTTAAACGGTTTACACTTGAGGAGTCGGAGAAACCACAGACCTTTATAAATGAGAACCCGGAATCGAAACTTATCAGCCTGACAGAAGTTGAGTATCCCAGGTTTGAGTTACAATTCGGGGGTAAGCACAAAGACAGGGAAAACGAGATTATCGAGGTAGCCGAATTCATAAATATAAAGAGTTATAAAGCTAAAGGGAAGCGCTTAACCAACTACAGTGTTGAAAACATACTTGAAATTGAACCGGTAATAAAAAAGGAATCGGAAAAACCTGCTGTAGAAGAGACCGGAGAGCAGGAGGCCGGTAAAAAGAAAGAGTTAAAAAACGATCCGGCTCAGATGAAACTTGAGTTATAGACTTTCGGGGATGATTGTATATCTTATAGGTTTTATGGGATCGGGGAAAACTTCGGTTGGCTTGAAGCTGGCCAGGAAACTTAACCGTGAGTTTCTTGACCTTGATGAGATGATTGAATCAAATGAAGGGAAATCCATTGGATTTATCTTTGAAGAAAGGGGCAAGGAGTACTTCAGGAAGCTTGAAGCCAAATATCTGAGACAAACCGTGAATTTTGAGGATATAATAGTTGCCTGTGGCGGAGGCACACCATGTTACCATGATAATATGGATTTTATGAAGTCCAGTGGATTTACCATATACCTCATGATGACACCCTCTGCCCTGAAAAGCAGATTGGAATCAACAGGCAATAAAAGACCTCTGATAGCCGATATGGATGAAAATAAACTGCTTAAGTTCATTGAAAGGAAACTTGATGAGCGCAAAATATGGTATGAGCAGTCGCACCTTATTACAGATGGGCTGGATGCTGATATAGACCAAATCGCAGCTATTGTTCTGAGTCAGTCTCCCTGTACTCCCTGATAGTGTCGATCTGAAGGTATCGTGAAAGGTAATTTGTTCCTATATAGAAAGGTATAGTATCCAACAGTGCGCTAACCATTTTGAAAACATAATTCGAAAGGATCAGAATGATTATTGCATGAATGGCTGTCCTGCCGGGTTCAAAAGTAATGGCACTTTTAGCAAATAACCAGGTGATTGTAACCACAGCGATCGAGTCAACCATTTGACTGGTAAGTGTGCTGCCATTATTCCTTAGCCAAAGGGCTTTCCCTTTTGTAAGTTTCTTTATTAAATGGAAGATATGCACATCGACGAACTGAGCTGTAAGATAAGCTATCATTGATGCGATTGTAGCTCCAAAGGTCCACTGCCTGATCTGAAAAAATGTCCTTTGCGAATCTCCAATCAGAGGGAGGTTATCAGGTCCAAGTTCGGGGTGCGGCGGTAATGTTCCGCCCAGCCAGAGGATAAACAAGACCCAGATATTGAGAACCAGTCCTGTCCACACTACCATTGTTGCCCGCTTCTTTCCGTAAAGCTCACAGATAAAGTCAGTGCAGAGGAAGGTAATTGGATAGGGTAGCACGCCTACAAAGACAATAAATGGTATGGTCCTGCCGAAAAGTGTAAACGATAAATCGATCTGGCGCGAAATGCCCAGAATATTGAGAATAGCAAGTGTCCCAAGAAAAAAACCGGAGAGAACAATAAATACAGCTTCTCTCCTTTTCTTTATAACCTCATCATCGACATTCGACTGACCAAACATAAGCTAAAGTTATAGATTTATTATTTAATTCAAAATTTATAAAAGGTGTCATTCTTTTTAGACAATTGGCCATTCAGCTTTAGTCTATGACACCGAATATAGTATATTGTTTCTCCGGGGCAGCGATCAATAAGATGTACCAAATGCACTTATGGAACTGTTGCAGCCCTCCATTTAAAAGCAAACGTGTTGGTAGAGTGTAAAATTATTCATAAATTGGTTAACTTTTAAAAGAGGCCGGATGGGAAATAATCTAGCAAAACTCTTTGGTATTGAACAAGAAGAAAAAGGATTAATTACTACACTCCTGATCCAGTCAGTGTTCCTCGGAATATTTTACGGTGTCTTCAATATTACTGCCCACTCCCTTTTCCTGGCTAAATTTGATGAAACTATTATGGCCAGGGCCTATATTCTGTCTGGTCTGGTTGGTAGCGGGCTCACCTATTTATACACGGTTCTCCAGTCAAGGATGAGGTTTCTGGGATTCTCTGTCCTGAACCTTTTATTCATCCTTATTTTAACACTCGGCCTGTGGATATTGATGGCAATGAGACCAGCAGACTGGGTCATATTCGGTATCTTTATTATGCTTGGACCACTTAACCTGCTGGCACTGCTGGGATTCTATGGTACAACCGGCCGTCTATTTACACTCAGACAGGGTAAACGTCTTTTCGGTATTATTGATACCGGCCTGGTTGTAGGGGTGATTTTAAGCAGTTTTGCCATACCGGCTCTCTTATCCATGAACATGCAAACAAGGGATATCCTGCTCATTAGCGCTATCAGTATTCTTGCAGCTGTAATAGTCCAGGGGGTTATAGGCAGAAACTATAATGATATTATCAAAAAAGCAACTTCAGGCGGCGAAGTCAAGGCTGGCCTGTCGTTGTTCAGGAAGGACAGGTACATAAGGACGATGGGCTTTTTTATCGCCTTCTCAATGGTAGTTATGTTCTTTGTACAATACTCCTTTATGGCTGTAACCAGGGAGCGGTTTCCTGAAGAGCAGGAAATGGCCAATTTCCTTGGTTTGTTTGAGGGTAGTATGATGGTATTTACCCTTCTGATAAAGACATTTATTTTCTCATATCTGATCAAGAACCAGGGACTAAAAACCACCCTGGCGGTAGCGCCTGTCCTTATTGCCATATTCACTCTTGTCGTGGTTGTAATAGGTACAACGAGGGGATTTACGCCTGAAGCTTCAGGGTTCATGCTGTTTTTCCTGATTCTTGCTATCAGCAGGTTATTCTCCAAGGCAATGAAAGATTCAGTTGAAACCCCGGCATTTAAGGTGCTTTACCAGACTCTTGACGAGAAAATCAGGTATGGTGTGCAGTCGGCAATTGATGGAACAGTTAATGAAATAGCTGCTCTGACATCCGGTCTCATCCTCTCTGGACTGGGAGCCCTGATGTTTGTCAAGCTGATTCATTTTTCCTGGGTACTGTTTGCAATACTGGTAGCCTGGGTATTCCTGGCTATCCGCCTCTATAGCGAATACCGACGGTCTGTTCAAAAGTCACTTGAAAGCATTGACACCTCAGAGGCTGAATCGGCAGGAACACAATTTGAAAGCACCAGCACAAGAGCAGGTATTGCCCTTGAAATTCAGAACAACTACTTCTCGATAATCAATGCCAATGGATACCTTGATAAGATCCGGTCGAACAATATGTTCATAGAGGCGATAATAAACAAGGCTGAAGATACCCTTAATCCTGATATGATTCCACTGTTAAAAAGCATCAGTAAGTTTACAGTGACAGGCGACCTGCAGAAAAGGATTGACACACTGATAGTTATCCTTGAGTCAAAGATATCCGAAATAATCGCCTGTGATGTTAATAAACTGGCAGACTACATGGGAAGCGCTGAAGACAGAAGAAGGGTTGTCAGAGCTCTGTATGCATCTGGGAAGCAGCCGGTAATTACTGATCTGCTACGACTGATCAGGGACCAGGATGCAGGAATAAAGAGGGAGACAATTTTTTTAATCGGCAGACTGGGGATCCGGGACCTTTTACCTGAAGTTTGCGATTGTCTTGATAATCCTGATATTTCAGCCGACGCCTACAGTGTGTTAAGATCATTCGGCACAGAAGCATTCGATGCCTTGTCAGCATATTTTTTCAGATCTACAGAAAGGACTGATGTAAGACGTCTCATAATCAGGTTGTTCGGAGAAACGGGAAGCAAGGATGCAATTGACTTTCTGTTACCAAGATTATGGTCAGTACGCAAATCATTAAGAAAAGAGGCGGTAACGGGGCTGTTAAATTGTGGGTGTATCCCCACGCAGGAAATAAATGACAGGATCAGCCAGGACATCCAGGATGTGATCGGCCTTATTACATGGAATATATCTGCCGGGCTGACTTTAAAGCAGAACGAAGATAAGGTGCTTGGTTCGGTCCTTAAGGAAGAAACTCAATGGTGGTACGAATTCCTGTTCGATCTCCTGTCACTGGCTTATGATAAGGCTTCGTTTGATAAGATCAGGGAGAACCTTGCAAGCGAAACAGTTGAAAGCGTCAACTTTGCACTTGAGATGATTGATATTGTGGTTGACGATGCAATCAAACCACGGCTTACATCGCTTCTTGATGTTGTGTCTGATGAAGAGAAGATTAAAAACCTGTTCCAGTTTTACCCGGGTAATATACCGATCTATTCAGGACTGGTTGAAGACCTCGTAAATAAAGATTATAATCATATTTCGATATGGACAAAGGTATGTGCCCTTAGGAGCCTCTATAATATTGACAGGCCGGAAAATATTGATTTCATAATTGCACTGCTATTCAGTCCGGATATTATTCTCAGGGAGGAGGGAGTGCGTTTTATCAGAGAACACTATAACGAAGTCTTTGAGAAAGTAGCTTACAGATTACCTGCTAAATACAGGCCCCACCTTGATGAGATACTTGCAGGAGAGATACCAGATAAGAATGAGATTTTCAATAAAATTGAATTCCTGGTTCATAGATTCCCGGGGATACCAGAGAACAGCCTGATATCGCTGGCAGCGGATATGATATTCATTAACAAGCCTGATGAATTGAAATCGCAGTATCTCGATAATGATTTCATAGCATGGTCGGCATCAGAAGCAAAAGAGGAGAAGGTTTCCTTTTTCAATTGGAGCGACCTTGACAAGAAATTCGACAGCAAGTCAGCCTATCCCAGAATAGAATATCCTATATATATACTGAGAACCAGGACTCTGGCACAATTAATATACCATGAACCAAAGTTTATAAGCAACATACTGGTTACACTGGAACAAACCTGACAAAAATTATGACGAAGAAGCAGACAACCATATTCAACCAGCTTATCCTTAACGTGATAATACCAACATTGGTGGCACTCATGGTTATGGCAGGGATCAACTTTACAAACACCAAGGCCCTGATAACCAATTCCAACGATGAAAAAAACAGGATCATTTCGAGTGAGATTACCGAAGTACTTGAATTTCAGGAGCTGGCGGTCTCTATCATAGAAAGGAGCATGTCGGGAAGAATGAATAATCTTTCTGACGCTATTGTAAATGACAAACTGCGCAACACATCGAATATCGAAACTGTCGACCTATACAGCATCAGAAGGCAGCTGGAGATGGATCCGCGAACTGAGGATATATATATTATTGACACCAATGGGATCGTTGTAAACACTACATTTGAGAATGACCTTGGATTCAGCCTTTTCAGCATAGGAGAAGAGCATAAAAACCACCTGCTTCATGTATTTGATACGGGAACTTTTGTGAACACCAGGTTCGCTGTTGAGGCATCAACCAAGAAACCACGTAAGTACACCTACCAGGCTACGCACGACCGTAAATATATTGTCGAACTGGGAGCCTATTCTGATGAGGCAGATGAGGTATTAAATACGATCGAAAAAATAAAGACAGACATCCTTAATGATAACCCGGGAATAGTCGATCTTGAGATCTTTTTTATGGCTGATACGATTTTCAGCCTGAATAGGCAGGCAGTGGTTTACGACGATAAGCGTGAATTACTCATGGATACATTTATCAAAAGGGATACCACATCTTTGTTTGAAAGGACAGGCAGGTCATGGTACCATTACCAGTATATTTTTATGCCACGAAGAAATTCGCTTCTTTACAAGGGATCTGTTATAAGGATAATTTCAGACCGGACATCTGAAAAAATGTTATTAAGGCGGGAACTGTCAAAATTCCTTGCTCTTTTTGCTATAACAATGGTAGTTGTTTCATTCCTGATCTACCGCAAGACAAAGGTTATTACATCCCCCATAAAAAAACTTGTTGAAAATGTTGACCGGATTACCGGTGGCCACCTGAGTGAGAGGGCTGAAGTTGCAGGTAATAATGAGATTACCAGGCTATCTGAGAAGTTCAATATGATGATAGATGAACTTGAGAAGTATTATAATGAACTGGAACAGATGGTTCGCGACAGAACTGCTGAAATCGAAAAACAGAAGATGGAGATCGAGGCGCAAAGAGATGTTTTACGTGACCAGAAGAATAAACTTTTCGAAAGGAACACCCAGTTAAAAACAGCCTATATTGAAATCGATGACCAGAAAAGGCATATAATGGACAGTATTTATTATGCCAGGAGGATACAAACAGCTATTCTGCCATCCGATGACTATATAACAAAATATTTTAAGGATCATTTTATCCTATACAGGCCAAAAGATATCGTGAGCGGTGACTTTTACTGGTTTCAAAAAGTTGAGGACAGAATTATGATAGCCGCCGTTGATTGCACCGGACATGGTGTGCCAGGGGCATTTATGTCCATAGTCGGATATAACCAGCTTAATCATTCGGTTAGTGTGAAGAAGGCCCGGACTTCAGATGATATACTGAATAATCTGAACCAGGGGGTGGTACAAACCCTGAGTGAAAACATTCATGAATCGAAGGTCATGGACGGAATGGATCTTGCCCTGCTGGTATTTGATGATAAATTCACCCGGGTTGAATATTCGGGTGCAAATAACGCCCTGATCCTCATCAGGAATGATGAGTTATTGCAGTTCAGGCCCGACAAGTTCCCGATCGGTGCATATGATGGTTACCGTAAACAGATATTCACACGAAACGACATTGAATTAAAAAAAGGAGATATGTTATATATCTATTCTGACGGATATCCTGATCAGTTTGGCGGACCGGACGATAAAAAATTCACAACCAAGAAATTTAAGCTGCTTCTGCAGGAGATTAATAGACATCCTGTTTGGGAGCAACATGAAATACTCAATACCAAGCTGGAGAAATGGATGGGAGAGGGTGAGCAGATAGATGATGTACTCGTAATAGGTATTAAGATATAGTCCTGATAGAGAAATACTAGATATGGCAAAAGATGTTACTGAAAAAAGCCCAGGTAAACCCGGTATAGATAATCCTTTTCCGGGTCTGCGCCCTTTTACTCCTGCGGAGAGTCATCTGTTCTTCGGCCGGGAGGGGCAGAGCGATGAAATTCTTATAAAGCTAAAAAAGAACAGGTTTGTTACCATTATCGGTTCCTCCGGAAGTGGTAAATCATCACTTATATATTGCGGGATTATTCCGAGACTTCAAAGAGAGAGTATTGAATCAGGCGTGAACTGGAAGGTGCTCAGCATGCGGCCAGGCAATGATCCTGTCGGTAACATGATCCAGATGTTCCTTAACGGGAATGATAACCAGGTTATTGATGAAGGCAAAAGATCGGAAATTAAATCATTGTTAAAAGCTGATCCTGATGGATTGCTTAAGACTATAAGGCAGGTAAAGGCATCTTCATCAGAAAAGGTTCTTATTCTTGTCGACCAGTTTGAGGAGCTGTTCAGGTTTAGCAGCACCAGACGTGAAGGGGCTGCAAGGAACGAATCCAGGAATTTTGTAAATCAGATTGTAAACGCTGTAAATAAATCTGATGAAGGGATAAACATCATCATCACCATGAGGTCTGATTTCATCGGTGAATGTGCTCATTTCCAGGGACTGACCGACCTTATTAACAACAGTAATTATCTGGTTCCGCATATGGCAACTGAAAACTATCGCCAGGCCATAGTCGGACCGGTTGAATATGCAGGTGCAAATATCGAACCGGAGCTTGTTGAGACACTTCTTCTTGAGATAGGAGAAAGGACTGACCAACTGCCTGTTCTGCAGCATGCTTTAATGAGAACATGGTCGCACTGGCAGAGTATGAAACATCCTGATACACCTGTATCAGCTACAAACTATGATGCGGTTGGCCAGATGGCCGAGGCTATGTCGAGACATGCTAATGAGGCGTATGAGGAGCTTGATGCCAGAGGTAAGGAGATATGTGAAGTATTGTTCAAAACAATCACAGAGAAGGGGAGCGATAATAAGGGAATAAGGCACCCGACAAAGGTGAAGACCATATCTGCCATAGCCAGGTGTTCAGTTGAAGAGCTGCAACAGGTTATCAATGTGTTCAGACAGGCAGGAAGGTCATTTCTGACCCCGGGTACTGGAATTGATTTGGATGCCGAATCGGTAATCGATGTATCACATGAAAGTCTGATGAGGTTATGGAGCCGGTTAAGCGAGTGGGTCGACGAGGAGGCATCATCGGTTCAGATGTACCTTCGTCTTTCAGAAGCAGCCGAGATGTTCCAGGAAGGGAGAACCACCCTGTGGAGACCCCCTGACCTGCAGCTTGCTCTTAACTGGCGAAATGATAATATGCCCACCCTTACATGGGCCGAACGATTCAACCCGGCTTTCGAAAGAGCCATGGTTTACCTCCGCACAAGTGAAAAGGAGTTTCATACTGAAGAGGAAAACAAGATAAGGGCACAGAAGAGGCAACTTCGCAGAAGCCGGATAACAGCCATGATCCTGGGTACAGCTGCAATAATTTCAGTTTTCTTCATGTTGTACGCCTTTGTAAAACAGATGGAGGCTGCCAGAAACTTCGAGAGAGCCGAGGCGGAGACGCAAAGGGCAACACTACAACAGGGAATAGCTGAGGCACAGGCTGATACTGCCCGGATAAATGCTGACCGGGCAGCCCTGAATCAACGACTGGCTGAATTAAACCGCGATACGGCTGAAATAAATGCAGAAGAGGCCAGGCGCCAGGAACTGCTCGCAATAGAATCTGCCCTCGAAGCTTTGAATAATGCAGAGCTGGCCCAAAGGAATGCGGTTATTGCCAATGCTAACAAAGATACCGCAGTAATGAATGAGCAGAGAGCAATACTGCAGGAGAGGGAAGCCACCAGGCTAAGAATGGTATCGATAGGTAAGCAAATGGCGGTAAAATCTATTCAGGTAACCGGACAGGGAGATCTTCAGGCACTGCTTTCATACCAGGCATATAAATTTAACTCAAGAAACATGGGAACCCCTAATGATGCTGATATATATATGGGGCTTTATAATGTTGCCAAAAAATTCGGAGGTGCCAATTACAAGACCTTTGAAGGCCACACGGGGTCGGTCAAGAGTATTACCTTTAATCCTGGCCAATCGGTCTTTTTTACGTCAGGGGTTGATGGAAAAGTTTACAGGTGGGATAGTGGTAATGAAGGGAATCCGCAGACAGTATTTGAAGGGAATGAGATCATGGAAGTGATCAGCTCCAGCCCGGATGGCAGATTGCTGGCCTGCGGCAGCGACCGTGCCGCTATCAGGATCTTCCCCCCTGCCGGAGGCGTTGCTTATGAACTCCAGGGTCATACAGGGAAGATCAAATCACTGGTCTTCTCACCCGACGGGAATTATCTCTACTCTTCCAGTTTAGATGGACAGGTTCTTATCTGGAACGTGGAGACACGCCAATCGGAGCAACTGTTGACGGGTGAAAACGATGTTATTTCACTTGATATATCGAGATCAGGGAGATTTCTTGCCGGGGCATTTGATAATGGGACTATCTGTGTATGGGACCTTGGCGACGGAACATCACCAGATACGGTTCCCTCTAATAATGGAGAGGTTGACGTGTTGCGTTTTACTGATGATAATCTGCTTGCAATTGGACACAGAAACGGTATGATAGAATTGTATGATGTGGAAAATTCAGTATTAAAAAATGAACTAAACGGACATAATGCAAGGGTGAGTGATATCAGGTTCAACAAATCCCTGGATCAGATGGCAACCAGCAGTACAGATGGATCAGTTAAGATATGGAATATGACCGATCTTACTGAACCTCCTATTGCTTTTAATGATAATAATGGGTTTGTTCTTGCACTGGCATTCAGTCCAGACGGCAAATTACTGATTTCGGGCACTAATTCCGAGGAAGGTAACCTTGTAGCCCGTCCCTCTCATGCAGACTATATGGTACAGGATATCTGCAGTATTCTTACAAGAAATTTTACCCAGGATGAATGGGACCGCTATGTTGCACGGGATATTGAATGGGAAGAGACCTGCAACAGCCAGGAACTTAGCATCAAGGTACAGGAGAAAAAAGGTAATTAATTATTAATTTAAATAACTGGCGGGTCATGATTCGATCAGTACTAATATTTCTGGTAATAATTTTTACGGCAGGATCGGGACTTAAAGCCCAGGATTGTGCCGTAAAACTTCGTGAAGCTGAAAACAGCTTTAACCAGGGGCGTGTTGAAGAGGTGCCAGGGCTTCTCGAATCCTGCCTTGAATCGGGATTCACCAGGGAAGAAGAACTATCGGCCTATAAATTGATTATCAGATCATATCTTTTTGATGATAAAACAGATCTGGCTGAACAAACAATGCTGGAATTCCTGAAAAAGCGCCCTGAATATGAGATCAGCCCGACCGATAATGCTGATTTCATTTATCTTTTAAGCCAGTACAGGATTAAACCAGTAATTCAGGTTGGCCTGCATGGAGGTATGAATTTTTCATATACCATGGGAAAGACCAGGCAGTCTGTCTCAGGTGATCCCTTGGGATCGGAATATAACTATGACAATGGCACAATTCTCCTGGGTGGTAATATCAGATACCCGTTTAATGAAAAAATTGAAGTCGGTATCGAAATTAATTATACTGAAACAGCGTTCAGATACTCAGAAGAATTTCTGTATTACGGATTGGTACAATATTTTGAAAAGCAGAGAAGAGTTGAAACTCCGGTTAATGTTTATTATTCTCCATGGCATCTAGGCGGATTTATACCGTTCTTTAAGGGAGGCTTTGGGGCTGCAATTATTTTGTCAACGGATGCAAGGTCAATATTTTCAAATATTGATCTAAACAATCCTTTTGAAAATTCAGGTGTCAATGAGAACCGCGATGATCATAGAATCCGGACGGATTATATGCTGACTGCAGGGTTTGGGTGTAAGTATAAGCTGCCATCGAGCTATATCTTTGTAGACGTAAGTACAAAATTAGGGCTACAAAATCAGGCAATACCTGGTATACCCACCAACCAGGAATTGTATTATTTATATACAGATGATAAGTTTCATTTAAACTCGTTAAACATTAGCATGGGTTACATATATATATTTTATAAACCTCAGAAAATAACCCAATAAATCATGAGACATTGCAGTGCAATATTCACGTTTCTTTTAATGATAATCTGCTCATGTGAGAAACTTCCTGAAAGAGGGACCTTTGAATATCCATTACTGAAGTACCATGGTGATGCCTATATTGATATAGGAAAGAGTATTACGGAAGTGGAAAATGGATACGCCTTGTGTGGAAGACTAACTGTTATAACCAGAGGAACTGCCAGCACAGGTGGTGTAATTATTGACTCATCTAACGTAAATCTGGGAATAATCATAACAGATTTATCCGGAGACCTTAAGCAGAGAGCTACTTCTGAACTGCCAGGCTTTGATGAGGGGAACTCCATTTGCAAGCTTAATGATGGGTCCCTGGTTTGTACCGGTGAGGCAACAGTCATAGATGATAATGGATCAAACAGGGAGATATTGGTAGTTAAGACGAGTAATACCGGGAATAGGGAATGGATAAGAACTTATGGCGGATACGGTAACCAGTCAGGGAAAGAGATAATAGAATGTAATGATTCCGGATATCTTATTGTTGGAACAACTGATACAGAAAACAGTGCCGTAGGCTTTGGTGCAGATAATCCCACGGGAAAGATGAACGTCTACCTTCTGAAGCTGGATTCTCAGGGGGATAGTATCTGGTCAAGGTCATACGGTTTTGAGGGAGATGATTTTGGAGTAAAGGTTAGGAGAGACATCGGGGACAATGGATACATAATACTTGCCATGACTGATAACTCCGAAACAGGACAGGCCCAGAATAACATATTATTATTCAGGATAAACAATGTTGGTAACAGTACAGGAGCTAAATCATTCGGGAGTACCGGCAATGATTCCCCATCCGACCTTCTGGTCATGAATGATGGTTACTTAATCCTGGGAGCCAGCGGACCGGATATTGACTCTAATACGGAGATTCTCATCCTGAAATTAGCCACCAATATTTATTCTCAACCACTGTTTGAAAGACGGATAAATCCTGGGAATAATGTCATAATTAATTCAATCTGCAGACACCCTGACGGATTCTATATCATTGGAGGTGGAATAGTATCTGCAGGTACAGAAGATATGCTGTTCTATTTTATTGACGAAAACGGAATGGAAGCTCATGCACCTCATATTCCTGAAGGAGATGGCTCGCAAATAATATCGGATGTGATAGTTGATTCGGAGGGGAGTATTGTAGCTATTGGGACCAATGATTTTGAAAGCAGCTCACTGATAACCTTCTATAAATTCAAGCCACCAATATTTTGAGCTGTTTCAAAGGTTTCCTGCTCCTTAGAGCTATATTGATAAACCTATTTCAGTGAAATGAAAAAAATGGCCAGATGAAACGAATAATTACTTTTTTATGTTCTCTCATGCTTTTAGTATTGAATTTAGAACTGGAAGCACAGATTTCTGATGTGTCGATTATAGGATTCTTTACAGAGGGAAGTACAATAGCAGGGTACTACACATTATCACCATCAGATACTTTAACAAATCCTACCTTCCAATTCGATTGGTTTGTTTATGATGACGCGACATCTCTGTCATCTGATTCGACATTTGCTCTCACTTCCAGCGAGGTGGGCGAAAGGATGTTATTCATGGTTGTCAGTATAAATATTTATGGAGATAAGGACACAGTATATAGTCCGGTGAGCCCTGTTGTGACCTCTAACAGCAAACCAGTTGCTTCAAATATCTCAGTTTCAGGAGGGAAGAAGGTTGGCAATGTTCTTACTGGATTATATGATTATTATGATGCAGACAACGACGTGGAGAATGGATCACTCTATGAATGGGCAAGGAGTCCTACTTCCTCCATATTTGACGCAGTTACAATCGCCGGAGCAGATGAGAGGGCTTACCAGCTATCTGTCAATGATATTGGGAAATACCTGTTCTTTGGTGTCACACCGGTTGCTCAGACTGGTTATACGACTGGTGACCAGTTAATAAGTTCAGCTCATGGACCTGTTATTCCCCTGGTTACAGATGTCTCAATTATAGGTGATATAATTGAATATGATACTGTTGCAGTTTACTACACAATATCACCATTAGATCCTTTAACAAACCCTACCTACCTGTACAATTGGTTTGCCTATGGTAATCCAACTTCACTATCGTCTGATTCGACATTTATACTCACCTCCGGCGAGGTAGGTGAAAGACTGTTATTCAGGATTATCCGCGAGAGCGTAGCAGATGCATATAAGGATACAACCTATAGCCCGCTTAGCCCGGTCGTGATTGCCAACAGTATGCCGTCGGCTTCGGCCGTTTCGGTGAGCGGTGACAAAAATGTGGGTGATGTGGTTATTGGGTCGTATGATTATAATGATGTTGATGGCGATATTGAAGATGGTTCGGTTTTCGAGTGGACCATCAGCGCAACAACTGACATCGGAGACGGAACAGTTATAGGTACTGCAACAGATAATGCCTACAAGATACTGAACACAGATCAGGGGCAGTACCTGTTCTTTAGCGTAACTCCAATTGCCAAAACCGGGAATACTGATGGGATCAGGGTCTCAAGTTCGGCATTTGGGCCTGTAAATAGCGCCCCCGTGGCCTCTCTGGTAACAATAGACGATACCAGTCCTGAGATTGGGAACATGATTACAGGATCCTATGTATATGATGATGTTGACGGTGATTCTGAAGGTTCTTCTTACTTCAGGTGGTTGAGAGATGGCACCGAAGAGATTACCGGGGCTAATTCCAAGACATATACTGTTACAAATGACGATGCCGGAAGAACCCTGACATTTGAAGTAACGCCCGTAGCCGGCGACGGTTATCCCGATACTGGTATTGCGGCACAGAGCCCTGCAACAGATGCTGTGCCATTTTCTGGTCTGCCACAGGCCGTGGACGTATGTATTTCAGGTATCAATAGTGTGGGACAAAAACTTACCGGGTACTATGAATATGTATATCCTATCCGCGAAGAGGGTGCAAGTTCTTACCAGTGGTACAAGAATGGAGAGTTCATAGAAGACGCTACCTTGAAGCAATATACTCTGTTAGCCGGGGATATTGGAGCAACCATCGAATTTGGAGTGGTACCAAGATCGAAAGCTCCTAAAATACAGACAGGACTTGAAGCAAAAAGCGCTCCTTTGGCGATAATCAGCCTTTTAACCGATAACCTGAGTGTTGCTGACCCACCCTTAACATTAACTGCTGTCCCTGCAGGAGGTGTTTTCAGCGGAGAAGGAGTGTCAATCGATCAGTTTGATCCATCAAGCGTGAATCCGGATGACAGTCCTTTCACAATTACCTATTTGCTTTCACTGAGCTATGACTCTCATACTTGTGTGCAACAGACAACTGACGAGATCAATGTCAGATCAGTAACAACCTATTTTGACAGTTTTAAAAATGTTTATTGCTATGACAACGGATTTGACACGATTATAGTGAAGAACATACCTTCTGATGCAATAAACCTGCAGATGACACTTACCAATCCGGCAGCCTTGATTAGCAGCCCTAACGAAAGTACCTTTGTTATTGATCCGGCAATCTTCGGACCTGGAGATAAGCAGGATTCAATATACTTCTCATATGAGAGTGGAGTATCATTTATTACTATCTACAGACCATTTATTATTGACTCTGTCTCAACTGTTCTGACATTCCAGAACCTGGAAGTTTCATACTGCACCGATGCGTCAGCCAGATATATTACTGTGGAGGGTGTCTACCCGGCAGGAGGCAGCGGTATATGGACCAGTAGTCTTATTTCAAGTTCATCCGTAACATCAGCCGTATTGAACCCTGGCCTTGTTGAGCCGGATGCTGCATATCCTCTTGCATATCAGTATCGTTCCCCGATGGGCTGTTACAGTGCAATAATTTCTGAAAATGTTGACGTACATGATTTGCCAGATCCTTCTTTTGCGATTGATCCAACCTACAATGTGGATGGAGGTCCGGCAACAATTATACCGGTGCAAAGCGGCGGCACATTTACCGGGGCAGGAATAGTAGAGGATGATTTCTATCCTGATCTGGCAGGTGTCGGCAGCCACGAAATCAGGTATTCAATAACTGACGCAAATAATTGCTTTGCCACGACAACCAATAACACCATTGTACGGGAAGCTCAGGGAACAATCGAGTCATTGCCGGCGGTAATATGCTATAATGATACAACCTATAATATTGAGATTAACGATCTTCCGTCAGGGGTCACTATAGTTGGTTATAGTAACAGTAAAGAGGGGCTTAAAACTACAGGTGCAACTACTGCCGAATATTATATACCTGAAGTAGGGGCTGACTATGATACTGTTAAATTTTCATATATATGGGATGGAGTCGATTATGAGCTCACAAAAATAGTATATGTTGATTCAATCGGGAAAGTGGAAATAATAGGGCTCAGAGACTCCTATTGTGAATATGAGGGAGATATTAATCTCAGGGTTTCTGTTGAGAACTCTTCCGGTACCGGTAATTTCACCTTTTCCGGACCCGATACTTCATTTGTAAACTATGGCGTAATAGCAGATATTTATCCCTATAAGACGCCTCCTTCAGAGACACCTTACGTTCTGACATATACTCATGTTTCATCGGTTCATAATTCCGGCTGCCGCAAAATGGTAATCAAAGATGTCTATGTTTACCCTCAACCAGTCATTCAGATAATAACTGACAGGGAAACGGCTAACTTTGAAGAGGAACCCTTCGCACTTGAGGGGGAACCTGTTGATGGATTATTTACAGGGGATGGTGTTTACAAAGATGGATCAATTTATAGATTTAATCCCCAGATTGCAGGATTGGGATATACTGATATCACCTTTTCATATGTCGACAACAATAGCTGTTATTCTTCCCTGACAACGTCGATCCTTATTGCGGAGGCTAAAGGAATAATTGAAGGTGTCGATCCCAATAATCAGTATTGCTATGATGGTGGAATCGATACCCTTACTTATACGAATTCAAATCCCGGATGGAATCCAATCTCATTCCAGGGACCAGGAATAACGAATATTGAAGTTAATAAGGCAATATTTGATCCGGAAGAGGCAGGTAAAGGAGACCATACAATAATGTATAGCTATTATGATTCTGTATTAACGCGGTTTGATGTCCTGGCGAAGCTGAAGGTTGATTCTGTTGGTATGGTTGAAATAATCAATCTTGATCCGTTCACAGAGTTTTGCAATAATATTGAACCGATTGAGTTATTTACATCCAAATTAGGCGGTGTCTTTACTGGCCCGGTTGATGACAATTTTCTGGATCCCTCTCTTGGATTAGCGGATGTTGATGTGACATATACATACACAAACAGCACTTCCGGGTGCAGTACTTCAGTCACAGTCCCAATAAGGATAAATCCGGCCCCATCAGTATCATATACAGTCGAAGATGTTTGTATTGATTTCCAGGGGGACACAACCCGCTTTGTGAATACTACATTCTCTGCCGACCCGGTAGCCACATGGGCATGGAAATTTGGAGACCCCGGAATTTATAACGAAAGCAATCTCAAGGATCCCGGGCATGTGTACTCTACCTACGGACCCAGGCTGGTAATGCTTACAAGCACCACCATAAATAATTGCGTCAGCATGGTTGAGAAGAATATTGATCTCGGCTTTAAACCTGTTGCCGACTTCTCTTGGCAAGGCGATTGTTTTCATCCTGATGATTCACTGCTGCTGTTTGACAAATCGATATCTACTACACCAATAACTGGTTACAACTGGAATTTTTTCGATGGGAACACCCCTTTGACAACAAGTGAGGTCAAGTATCCAAAGAATGCAGTGGGATCCTTCAATGTTGAATTTATAGTATTTACCAATTATGCCGATTGCCATGACACAATTACAAAGGAAGTATATATTAGACCAAGCGTGCTTATAGGCAATGACCTCTATTTTGAAGATTTTGAATCAGGAGATAATGGCTGGAGGGCAGGTATGGGTGAGCAGACAAACCAGTGGGCTTTTGGAACACCCGACAGAGTAACTATAGATGGAGCATCATCAGGGATCAATGCCTGGTATACGGCATTTGATATTGCTAATCAGCAGGAAGCAGATTATTCAGTAGAAAGTCCATGCTTTGATTTTACAGGTATTGAGAGACCCATGATTTCTCTCGACATATGGAAAAGGTTTGACAGGAACAGGGATGGTGCCTCACTGCAATATAAGATTGGTGACAACGGAACCTGGAAGCTTCTTGGAAGTTATGAGGATGGGATTAACTGGTATAATTCAGTTGCAATAAATGGTACGCCGGGAAATCTCTCAATAGGCTGGACCAGTGTAGGCGGTCAGGATACCGGATGGGTTAATGCAAGAAACAGGTTGGATATCCTGAGCAATAGAAAAGATGTGAAACTCAGAATTATATATGGCTCTGATGGTACATCAAACGAAAATGAGGGTATTGCTTTTGATAATGTCAGGATTGGCAGCAGGGACAGGGTAGTACTTCTTGAGCACTTTACCAACTATAATGATCAGGATAACAGGGAAGCCAATGAACTCTTGAAAGAAGTTGTTGAGGGTACTCTCAAAGACCTTGTCACCTTACAATATCATACAAATGTCCCGGCCTCAGATCAGTTCTATTATGATAGTGAGGCAGATATAAGTGCCAGGATGCTCTTCTACGGTCTTGCTGATGCTCCTTACTCATTTGTGGATGGTGGAATCAATGATCAGTATGCATTTGAATATGAGTGGTTCCTCTCGAATAAGGTTGACTCTCTTGACATATTCAAAAGAGGAATGATTGAAGCTCTGTTTGACATTGATATAAATTCGGAAGTGTCGGGAGGAGTATTATCGGTAAACGGGACCATCAAATCTCTTACAGATATTAATGTTGAGAATCTGACACTCTATATTGCTGTAGACGAAAAGGAAGTAAGCATTGTGACAGGACCTAATGGTGAAACAACTTTCTATAACGTGTTTAAAAAGATGCTGCCTGATGCCGGAGGAGTTGATCTGAAAAAAAGCTGGACAAAAGGAGAAGAGATTGATTTCACGGGTTATAGCTGGATAATTGAAAACATCTATGATGCAGGCGATATAGAGATCATTGTATTTTTGCAAAACAACCTCACAAAAGAGGTCTATCAGGCAAAATCAACGGTTGAGATCAATATTCCGACAGGACTTCGTAACTTGTTGATGGATGAGCCAAATATACAATTTGCCATTTACCCGAATCCTGCTTACCACGATGTCGTTGTTTCGTTCAGGGAAGCCCTGGATGAAGATCTTACCCTTAAAGTATATAACGGAACAGGGCTACTGGTAAGAACTGAAAATATCTTCAAGGGAGATTCACAATTAGCCCTCAATGATCTTAACCTTCCTGAAGGGATATACATTATAAGGCTTGAAAAATCAGGTGTGACAGCAGGATACAAAAAACTGATAATTACCAAAAGATAAATTCCGGGGAGGTAACCCATAGATCATTTTTATTACCTTTGCATACTTTACATCGTGTCATTAGGCACGATGTAAAGCTTTTTGTAAAATAATATAATGTATTGATATATAGATGAATAGAAGGATTTTGCTAATGATCCTTGATGGATGGGGCGTGGGAGACGGGTCAAAATCTGACGTAATAAAGTCTGTTCCGACGCCAAATATGAACAGGCTTGCTTCAAAATACGCAAACTCTCAGTTGCTGGCATGTGGAGAGAATGTCGGATTACCTGACGGGCAGATGGGAAACTCTGAAGTAGGTCATCTGAATATAGGCGCCGGCAGGATAGTGTACCAGGACCTGGTAAAGATAAATAAATCTGTGGGGAGTGGAGATATCCTGAAAAACAAGGAGCTGTCTGATTCATTTATGTATGCTCGTGAAAATGGAAAGCAGGTCCATTTTATGGGACTTCTTTCAGATGGAGGAGTACACTCACTCGACAGGCACCTTTATGCCCTCTGTGATATGACACTTTCATTCGGTCTTCAAAAGGTATTTATTCATGGTTTTGGAGATGGACGAGATACAGATCCCAGAAGTGGCAAAGGTTATTTGAAAAACCTTCAGAAACACCTGGAAAATTCAAATGGGACAATTGCCTCATTCGTCGGAAGATATTATGCAATGGACCGCGATAAGAGATGGGAGAGGATCAGGGAAGCACATGATATGCTTGTTCATGGAAGGGGAAGGAAGACAACAAATATCGTTGAGGCAATTCAGGAATCATATAACGATGGGATCACTGATGAATTTGTAAAACCGATAGTTGTAACTGACGGATCAACCAATCCGGTCGGCAGAATAAAGAAGGGGGATGTGGTGGTATTCTTTAATTTCAGAAACGACAGGGCAAGGGAATTGACCATTGTCCTGACGCAGAAAGATATGCCTGAATATGGAATGAGTACACTTCCTCTTCACTTCTGCACAATGACACCTTACGATGAAACTTTTAAAGGTCTCCATATTCTCTTCCCAAAAGAAAATGTTACCAATACGATGGGTGAGGCTCTTGCAAAAGCTGGAAAAACTCAGCTTAGAATTGCCGAGACGGAGAAATATGCCCATGTCACCTTCTTCTTTTCAGGGGGACGCGAAGAAGAATTTGATAACGAAAACAGGATAATGATCCCGTCACCTAAGGTGGCCACATACGATCTGAAACCGGAGATGAGTGCCTATGAGGTCAAGGATGCAATAATGAGTGAGATACAAGGTCATAAGTATGATTTTATTTGCCTCAACTTTGCAAATTGTGATATGGTAGGCCATACCGGAATTTATGAAGCAATTGAAAAGGCTGTTGTGGCCGTAGATCAATGCGTCGGAGAAGTTATCGATGCAGCAATTGATAATCAGTATGAGATCCTCATAATTGCGGATCATGGGAATGCCGATCATGCCTTGAACAGTGATGGCTCACCGAACACGGCTCATTCACTTAACCCGGTGCCCAGCATCCTGGTTTCCGACAGGTTCAATACCATTAGAAACGGGATACTTGCCGATGTTGCACCAACACTGTTAGAGATGATGGATATTAGCATACCTTCAGAGATGACAGGTAGATCTTTAATTGAATGATCCGGCTGCTATGTTATCCCTTGGAAAAACGGTGATCTCAATGGACATCTTCGAAAAGAAATTCTGCTGTGACCTTATTCAGTGTAAGGGAGCCTGTTGCTTCCATGGCGACTCAGGAGCACCTCTTGAAGAGTCAGAGGCAATTACTCTGGAACAAATATGGCCTCGCATCAAGGGGTCACTCCGTACCGAAGGGGTAACTGCTATAGAAGATAAGGGGACAAGTGTGATCGATCCCGATGGCGATCTTGTAACACCCCTGATTGGTAAAGAGGAGTGTGCATATGTCCTGGTTGAAGATGGTATTTACAGGTGTGCAATAGAGCAAGCATGGCAAAATGGTATTATAAACTTTCGTAAACCATTATCCTGTCACCTGTTCCCGGTAAGGATAAAGAAATATGCAGAATTTGATGCAGTGAATTATGAAGAGTGGAAAATATGCCGGCCAGCTTTTAAAAAGGGTGAAGCAGAGAATGTGCCAGTATACAGTTTTTTGAAAGAATCACTGATCAGGTTATACGGACAAAAATGGTATCGGGAACTGACAAAAGTTGCGTCAGAGCTTGAAAAAAGAAACTGGAGAGAAAGATAATTACCCTTAGAACAGTTTTGTATCTTTAAAAATATAATAGTCAAACAATAACAAAATGGAAATAATCAGGAATTACATTGAAGAGAACAGGGAGAGGTTTCTTGAAGAGCTGTTCGATATTATCAGGATACCTTCGGTTAGCGCAAAGGAAGAAAACAAAGATGATATGGCGAAAACTGCTGAACACCTGAAGAATTCGTTGCTTGATGCTGGAGCTGATAAGGCAGAGGTTTTTCAGACTGATGGTCATCCGGTATTATTTGGGGAAAAGATCATTGACCCCGGACTACCCACAGTGCTGGTTTATGGACATTATGATGTACAGCCGGCCGAACCTCTTGAGCTCTGGGACAGCAAACCTTTTGAGCCTGTGATAAGGGATGGCAAGATATGGGCAAGAGGTGCAGATGATGATAAGGGCCAGCTGTTTATGCACATCAAAGCATTTGAAATGATGGTAAGAACCGAAACTCTTCCCTGCAACGTTAAATTCATGATTGAGGGAGAGGAGGAGATAGGATCCGTTAACCTGGAGAAATTCTGTGAGCCGAACAGGGAAATGCTTAAGGCCGATGTTATACTGGTATCTGATACTACTATGATCGACCAGAATACGGCATCAATTACCACAGGCCTGAGAGGGTTATCATTCATGCAGGTTGAAGTTACCGGAGCCAACAGAGATCTGCATTCCGGATTGTACGGAGGAGCAGTTGCCAACCCATGTAATGTTTTAAGCAAGATGATTGCCTCACTAACAGATGATAAGAATCAAATTACAATCCCGGGATTCTATGATGATGTACTTATCTCTTCAGACCAGGAGAGAAGTGAAATGGCAAAACGACCATTTAATGAGGAGGAATACAGGAGATCTATCAACGTTGATGCACTGGTGGGCGAGGAGGGATACTCGACCCATGAACGATTGGGTATACGTCCTTCACTTGATGTTAACGGTATATGGGGAGGATATACCGGGGAAGGGGCCAAGACCATACTTCCGTCGAAAGCAAATGCCAAGATCTCGATGCGCCTTGTGCCCAGACAGGATGCTGAAAAGATAGCCCGGCTTTTTGAAAAGCATTTCAAATCAATAGCTCCGGCGGGAGTAAGGGTAAAAGTTGAATATCTGCATGGGGGTCAGGCATATGTTAGCCCGGTTGATATTGACGAATATAAAGCTGCCAGCATGGCAATGGAGGAGGTATTTGGTATGAAACCGATTCCAGTCCGTAGTGGTGGGAGCATACCGATAATATCAGCTTTTGAAAGGATTCTTGGAATTAAATCGATCCTTCTTGGATTCGGTCTCGATTCAGATGCTATTCATTCTCCAAATGAAAACTATCCCCTGCTTAATTTTTTCAAGGGAATAGAGACAATACCTCTATTCTACAAGTATTATGCTGCGATGAAAAAAAGCAATAATGCCTGCCCGTAACAAATAGTTATTCCTGAAACCAGGTAGGGATTTATGAGATAAAAGAAGCAGGGAGCCTACTTCTTTCTTACATTTACCAGCTCGATGCGGGTGCCGGTAACCTTCAATATCCTTATTAGATAGGATTTAATTTCAATAACCTCGTTAACACTGGGGATACTTTCATGATGATTAAGTACAAGCCCGGCCAGGGTTTCATAATCATCGGCATCAGGTAGTGACAGACCATATTCTTCATTAATATAGTCAATCTGAAGGCGGCCGGAAAAAAGATACTCATTATCACTAAGCTTTCTTTCGGTAAGCTCGACAGAATCATGTTCATCTTCGATGTCTCCGACAATCTCTTCCATGATATCCTCTATTGTTACCAGTCCTGATGTTCCACCGAATTCATCAACAACAAGGGCCAGTTTTTTATTTTCTTCAATGAATATCTTAAGAAGCTTATTGGCTGCCATACTTTCAGGCACAATGGGCAGTTTCCTAATCAGGGAGCTGATATCATCCGGGGGATTGAAGAGATCCCTGAGCCTGAAATAGCCTATTACTTGGTCGATTGAGTCCTCATAAATAAGAATATTCGAATGGCCTGTTTCAATGAATGTATGCTTCAGTTCTTCAAGGCTGGAGTAAGCAGGAAGGGCAACAATCTCGGTCCTGGGGATCATACAAGCCCTCAGTTTGATATTTGAAAGATCAAGAGCCTTTTGAAATATCCTGATATCCTGTTGCTCCATGTCTGTATCACTTTCATATTGTGTTGTTTCATTTATAAGATCATCAAGATCAACTTTGGTGAATACCTTGTTATACTCTTCGATGAAGGCCTTTTCGCCGAAAAAAAGTCTCAGTAATCCATTTGTCAGCTTCATTATTAAGACAGTCAAAGGATAGAACAAGCCGTAAAAAAAGAGTGTAGGCAGACTTAGGTTCCTGAGAAAAAAATTGGGTGATATCCTGAATAAGGCTTTTGGAAAAAACTCAGCCAGAACAAGTATAATGAGTGTAGAAATTATTGTTTTTATTAGCAGGATCAGAGAGTCGTTCTGAATAAAGGAACTAAAAGCAGGCTCAAGAAGCGTAGCGATTAAAATGCTGTACAATACAAGAGCGATATTATTCCCTATCAGCATTGTAACGATATAATACCCTGGTTTCTTGAGGAATATTGAGACTATTTTTGAGCCAAAAGCTCCTCTTTCCCTGTCAATCTCTATTCTAAGCCGGTTTGATGCAATAAACGCAATCTCCATCCCCGAAAAGAATGCTGAAAGAAGAATCGTAACCAGAATTATCACGATAATGTTCATGATACAAAGTTAGTTCTTTTTTCTCTGGATATGTCTGAAGAAGGCCATCGCTAATGATATCACTCCCATTAGCACCAGGATCAGGTAGCGATTACCGCCATCGGTTATCCTGTTATGGATAGCTGCCGCGATACAGATGATACCGATCACTAACCAGGCTACTTCGAGTATCAGCAATGTTCGTTTACTCATCATCAAAATATAAGGTTGCCTCAACATTCTTAATTTTCCACTTTGAGAATCTGGGATCCGATTCAAGCCCGATACCCGTGATTATCTGGTCTTGCTGGGTGATCCGGACAAATTTATCGGTATGGATAAGTTTTTTCTCCTCATCCCAGAAAAGTAATTCTGTTTCGAGTACCTCTCCCTTTTCATTCACTGCTACAACACTGTCGCGGATCTCCCAGAGTTTCTGTTTTTCGAGGTACTTTGCATACCTGGATGATAGCCAGGCTGAAGGCTCACTGGCTCCGTCAAAAAAATTGACCAGCAGCCCTTCCCTGAACACAGAGTAAGGCTCTTCCATTTTACCATAATATTCCATTATTGGAGCCTCGAGGGTGAGCTGGAGCAGTGCTGAATCACTGTAGCTTGTCTTAAATTCAATAACCGTCTGTGTTGGTTGATCATATCGGATTGAAGAATTAATTATTTCGATCTTCTCCCGGCATGAGAAAAATATTGCAGTCCAGGAGACCAGAACTGCAATATAGATTATTTGTAATATTTTGTTTCTTGAATACAATCTATTCTTTCCTGAAACGGACAACTGTGTTTTCATTAATCCAGGTCCCAACAGAATAGCTGGTTCCTTCTTCAATAATACCCCGGAAAAAGCACTCACTTTTTGTTGGGAAAAATCCTGAGATCTGTCCAATGGTTTCATTGGTCATATCAGTAAGAGAAGGATCAATCTGTTTTGCCATGTTTAAATAATCAACTGCTACCCAGTACACTGTCTGGTTATCGAAATCTTCCTCAAATGGCTTTATACTGGCATAAACATTACCCACAAGCATATAGGGGGTGCCTCCCTTGGGATCATTTTCAATGGCCATCTTTGCATAATCACGTGCTGCTTTGTAGTCTTTGTTGCCGAGACGGATGGATGATACCTTTGTGTAATAGTTAGCGATCTTGAATTTATCCTCCTCCAGCTTAATTGCCTCAAGGTAATATTGTTCGGCTTTTTCATAATTCTTTTTATCGCTGTTCATTTCGGCAAGATGATATGCTGCCACTGCCGATTTTTCATACTTATAGAGATTCTCCGCTGCAGTATAGTAGAGCGCCTCGTCATTACATCTTGCGGATTCAAGCAGTACAAGTACCTTCTTAAGCAGAACCGGATCATCGGGATGTTCGGCTACCTTTGGAGTAAAGTATGGTACGAGCCCTTCACAGGTTCCTGCGCCACCACTTCTGAAAATGGCTTCAATATTTTCTTTTGCCGTTAAAAGTGGTTCCGGGTTTCTTGAATTAGCTATCCTCGTGTCAAGCTCATCACAAAGCTCACCATAAATATTGATTACCTCTTCATTGGATAGAACTTCCTGGTCGAACAACCTTTGAGTGGAGGCCATATATACAATCATGTATTGAGAGTTTATTCTACGCTTATCAGCTTCAAATCCCCTGTTTAAGCTTCTGTGAGCTCGTCGCAGAAACTCAGGATCTTCTGATCCGATATCCCAGAGGTCAGAGCCTCTTCTTCCCTGCACTTCTGCTTCTTCACCGAAATAAATTATCCTGGCATCATATACCATATTCAATGTATCAATATATGCCCGGTTGCGGGTCTGCCTGAACAATGTCTTATACATCCTCACACCATTTATGTATATGTTCTTGGATGAGGCGGGGCACTCGTTGAATGCTTGACGCCAGAACCCCAGCGCCATTTCATAGTTGTCCTGGTCATAATAAGTTTTATAAAGTGAAAGGTTTCTGAGGCAATTAGCGCTATCCTGTCCATGTCCGTACTTGCTACCGTCCTCAATCCCTTTTTGCCCGTAGAGAGGAATTATCAACAAGGTAAGTAAGCCAATTGCTATAAGTCTGTGTAATCTTGCCTTCATCTTTATTTGGTTTTGTTAATAATATACCTTTTTTAAGAACCAGTTATCGTAAAAGTTGAAACTGACTCCTAAGTTAAAACAACGTTCGCTATGTAATCCGTTCTCGTAAGAACCACTTCTATTTAAATATTCAAAATGAACATTTATCCTGGATTTGGTCCTGTTCAATGGTAGACCTGCTCCAAAAGTGATGCCAATCTCCTTAAGTTGTTCGCTATTTATCATTAAATGACTGTCTGTGATATGACCGCCTAACCTGTATTCAACCCTATTAAGGAAGTTAAAATTAGCATATTTTGATGGAATTATTTCAACTCCGAAAGCAATTGTATTGCTATTAACCAGATAACTCTCGTAACCAAAGAAACTGCAATCTTCCCAATTGGCCATCCTGTAATCCGCTGCAACAGTGAAAAAATCTCTCTTCCCGAAAGCGAAACCGATTCCAATTGTCTGTGGAAGAGAGGCATGTGCGTCTTCATTATTCACATATTCAAGCGTATCATTACTTAATTCAGTACCTGCATATGATGTATACTTACTGAAAATGTTCTCGTATTCAGCTTTATAATCCTTCCTGGTTGTGAAAGTAAATCCGGCCGTTGAAAAGAAATCATTATTGAAATCAACAGTATATTGAATGCCATAGTTAAAATTGAGACCTCTCAATAGTATCCTTTCTTTGCGGAGATTATGATAATAATTATTGTCATCAAGGAAGAGGTATACATTTTCCCTTATCAGCTCACCAAAAAGAAATGACACGGTTGCTCCTACTGATAATCCTTTTACCGGGATAATACCGAGGCCAGCGAAAACCTGGCTATAACTTCCTCCCCCTTTATGTCTGTTTTCAGTTTCTCCTATTATCGGGTCATACTCAGGATCATCCTCGGTGATAGTTGAACTTATATTGTAGTAACCACTACTGTATGGGATAACTCCTGTGGCAAATCCAACTCTTTTACTGAGTGGGAATGCCATAGCCAGATGATGAAAATTCATATCATCGGAGAAGTATGATTCTTCTGATGTTACGAGATAGTTGACCTGGTAGTCGAGACCGAAATCGAATACAAAGGAATTTGTGTCAACAGCGCTGAACGAGGCAGGATTCAGGAAATTTACTGATACCGGGTCCCTTATTGCTACTCCCGATCCACCCATGCTCCTTATCTTAAATACACCCTGAGGCTCAAGAGTCCCGGGACCAAATCTGGAATATGGAGAATTAACCAGTTTCTGCCCGGTCACAACAGGAGAAATGAGTATCAGTATGGAGAATATTTTTAAGATCCTACGCATTACAGCTTAATAAATAGTTCAATCCTTCAACAATAAGATCAGGTTCAAAAGTAAATGAAAATTTAATATGTCCTGAAAGAACTTCTGAATCTCCTCCAGTCATAATTACCTTTAGATCTTTATATCTTTTATCAAAAGTGCGAATATACTCATTTATTTCAAAAACCAAACCAAGCTCCACACCCGCCCTTATTGCTGATTCAGTGTCATCTCCCAGTAATTTAAAATCAGCCTTCGGATAAATAAGGGGTAATCTTCCGGTATAGCGGTTCAACGCTTTGAATCGCATTGACAATCCGGGAGAAATATTACCTCCCATGTATTCACCTGCAGAGCTTAAAAAATCATAGGTTAGAGCAGTCCCTGCATCAATTATCAAAACGTTATGCGTCTTCCACATATTGTATGCCCCTGCAACAGATGCAAGCCTGTCGGTTCCGAGGGAAGAGGGTGTTTTATAATTAATTGAAAAAGGGAACCTGGATTCTGATGACAGAAAATGGACGGGGATCTTCAGTGAAATAATTTCTGATTGGTTTTCGTCCTTTCGTGGCGAAACATCAGAGACTATAATTGCATCCAGATCATGCGTGCCTGTCAGCTCAATGACCTTAGATCCTGGCGCTCCTTCAATCCTGAAAAGAGCTGCTATCTCATTATCTTTAAAAAGAGCCAGTTTGGATGAAGAATTACCTATATCAACTGCCAGATTCATAATTGATTGACAAAATTATTAAAAATGATCATTTGAAATGTAATAAAAAAGTTAAAAAAAATGTAATTTACTTTTCTGCCCATACTAAGCAAATGAAAAGTGGTACTCGAGAATACCCTGAAGCAATTCTGTTGCAGACCTGATATTGATTACCTCCTTTACTTTTATTGAAAGTCTTGTTTCGGTGTATCTCACGCTGATACGGGAAGAGTGTTTGTTTACATAGTTTACCAGTGAAATAAATAACCTGCTGGAATAGAAAGCAGAATCCGGATCGGTAACGAATTGACAAATCAGCATTTTTTTCTTCAGGATAACCTTTTCGATTGCCAGTTTAATAGCTATCTCCCGGAGCTTGACAACACTGAATAACTCAACTGCAGGAGGAGGGAGAGGTCCGAACCGGTCAACGAGTTTCGACTCAAATATCTTCAGTCCATCGTTGCTTACAATCTCATTCAATTCCTTATATAGTCTTATCCTTTCAGAAATATTTGAAACATAATCGTCAGGGAACATGATCTCCAGATCAGTCTCTATCTGACAATCACCTACATAGCTTTCCTTTCTGGTATCAACGCGTGCCCCACCTTCTTCTTTTTCGTTTAAGAGGGCTCTAAACTCTTCAGTCTTTAATTCCTGCACAGCCTCCTGAAGTATCCTCTGGTATGCTTCGAAACCAATATCAGCTATGAATCCGCTCTGTTCGCCACCGAGGAGATTCCCTGCCCCGCGGATATCAAGGTCCTGCATGGCTATGTTAAAACCGCTTCCAAGATCAGAGAACTCTTCAATTGCTTTCAGTCGCCTGCGGGCTTCGTGGGTTACTACGTTCAGTGGTGGAGTCAGAAGGTAACAGAATGCCTTCTTGTTTGACCTGCCCACTCTCCCTCTAAGCTGGTGCAATTCAGATAAACCGAACTGATGTGCGTTGTTAATAAAAATAGTATTGGCATTTGGGATGTCAAGCCCTGACTCAATTATCGTTGTAGCAATCAGAACATCATAGTCGCCGTGAACAAAATCGAACATGCTGTTCTCGATTAACCTGCCCTCCATCTGTCCGTGTACTATTGCGCATTTTATTCCCGGATTGATCCTGTTAATAACCGTTTCAATCTCTTTTATGGTCTCAATCCTGTTGTGAATGAAGAAAACTTGTCCGTTCCTGCTTGTTTCATATTCAATACCCTCTTTAATAATCTCTTCATTGAATCCATGCAGTTCAGTTATTATCGGCATTCTGTTAGGGGGGGCAGTATTTATTATTGACAGGTCACGAGCACCCATCAGTGAGAATTGTAATGTTCGTGGTATCGGAGTAGCAGTTAATGTCAGGGTATCCACACTGGTCTTTAGTTTTTTTAACCTCTCCTTTAGAGAAACACCAAACCTTTGCTCCTCATCTATGATCAAGAGGCCAAGATCTTTGAACTTCATCTCCTTCGACACAAGTTTGTGAGTGCCAATAATTATTTCTATTTCGCCATTGGCCAGTTTCTCAAAGATCCTTCTCTGGTCTGCTGGCTTCCTGTGCCGGCTGACATACTCAATATTCACAGGGAAATCCTTCAACCTGTCATTGAAAGTCTGGAAGTGCTGTAAGGCCAGAATGGTTGTGGGAACAAGAATAGCTGTCTGCTTATTGTCTGCTGCCGCCTTAAAGGCTGCCCTGATAGCAACTTCTGTTTTGCCAAAACCCACATCACCACAGATCAACCTGTCCATGGGGTGTCTCTTTTCCATATCCTCTTTTACAGCATTGCTGGCTGCAAGCTGATCAGGTGTATCTTCATAAATGAATGAGGCTTCAAGCTCTCTTTGAAGATAGGAATCTGGCGAAAATGAGAAACCTTCAACTGTCATCCTTTTTGCATATAGCATTATGAGGTCCCTGGCAATATCCTTGACTTTTCTTTTTGTACTGTTCTTTAGTTTCTGCCATGCTCCTGATCCGAGCTTGTATATTCTTGGCTCAGTTGAATCTTTGCCTTTGTATTTTGAAATCCTGTGCAGGGCATGAATACCCACAAAAAGAGTGTCATTGTTCTTGTAGACCAGCTTTATTGCTTCCTGTAATTTGCCGTTAATATCAATCTTTTCGAGGCCTCCAAATCGTCCGATGCCATGGTCAATATGCACAACGAAATCGCCGGGATTAAGTCCGGTGAGTTCTTTTATAATTATGCTCTCCTTACGTGTAAATGCCCCTCTGATCCTGAATTTGTGATGTCTGTCAAATATCTGGTGGTCTGTATACAGGCTGATTTTGAGATCTTTGTCGGTGAATCCCCTGTGAATGTTGATCAATACGGGTTCGAAAATTACATCCGGTCTGACTTCGGTAAATATATCCTTAAGCCTCTTTATCTGAGTTTCACTTTCCGATACCAGGATATTCTTTATACCAGTTTGGGTATTATTTACCAGTTTTTCGCCCAGCAGTTCAAAATTCTTGTTGAACACCGGCTGAGGTTCAGTGTTGAATATTGCTGTATATGAAGGGTCAAACAAAGCTGAGGGGGATAACTGCACAAGCCTGAAACGGGCTATCTCTTTTTGGAAATGGCTTCCGCTAATTGCCATTTTGTTTTTTTCATTAACTGGCTGAGCATTACTATCGGTCCACGCTGATTCATAGATTGAATTAATCTTACTGCTGATATAGCTGAGATCCTCACTCCAGATCACAGATGACGGCGGAAAAAATTCGGGAAGGGTCTCAGCAGTCTCCGCAATGGTCATATCCTGAACATTGGGGATTATTGATATTTCTGACAGCCTCTTAATTGATAACTGGTCATCAGTATTAAACGACCTTATGGATTCAATTTCCTCACCGAAGAAATCTATCCTGTATGGAACGTCTGACGAATAAGAGAATATGTCGATCAGGCTGCCTCTTATGGAATACTGTCCCGGTTCATACACGAAATCCATTCTCTGAAAATTATATTCGTCCAGAATCTCATTCATGAACTCCATAGAGAGTGCATCTCCCTCCTTCACTTTTAGAGTGTTCTTTTTCAGACTCTTTTTACTGATCACCTTTTCCATGAGCGATTCGGGATATGTGACCACGATGCATTTCCGTTTTCCGGAGGCAAGGAAGTTCATAGCCTCAGTCCTTAAAACCAGGTTTGAGGCCTCTGTTTGCCCGTACTGGATCGATCTTTTATAAGTAGATGGAAAGAAATAAACGCTATCATCTCCGGCTAGTGATACAAGATCATTAAACAGATATGCTGCATCTTCTTTTTCTTCTGCAACTACCAAATGGGTCGTCTGTAATTTACAGAAGGCTGCAGCGATAACCATTGATTTCGAAGACCCTGACAATCCCTCAACTGTGGAGCAGGTTGGCTCCTGTTTATTCAACTGGGTACACAGGAGTTCAAATTCAGGATGATTTAAGTAAAGCCTGCCAAGATCTTTTGAATCCATTCAGAGGAGAATTTAGGCAGGTAAAGTTAATAATTGATGGCAGTGAATCAAATAATACTATACTAACCAAATTCACCTATAAATCCCTCAAGTTTTTCCACCATTCTTAAAGATCCAACATAATAGGGGATTTTCTGATGTGGTGAATCGGGCATAATTTCCAGAACATCCCTATACCCATCTGAGGCTTTCCCTCCCGACTGCTTTGCGATAAATGCCATGGGGTTACACTCATAAACAAGCCGAAGCTTACCGTTCGGATAACTTTCGCTCTGGGGATAAAGGTAAATACCACCTTTGAGGAGGTTACGGTGAAAGTCAGATACAAGTGATCCGATATACCTCGAAATATATGGTCTGTTTGTTTTGCTGTCACGTTCCTGGCAGTACTTGATATATTTTTTTACTCCATCAGGGAACTTAATGTAATTGCCTTCATTTACTGAATATAAAGTCCCATTCTCAGGTGTTTGCATCGATAGATGTGAAAGACAGAATTCACCGAGTGCAGGATCAAGAGTAAATCCATTTACACCCTTACCTGTTGTATATACCATCATTGTTGACGATCCATAGATTATGTATCCTGCGGCGACCTGGTCTTTTCCAGGCTGGAGGAAATCTCTCGGCTCAGCCTCCTGACCCCTTTCAGAAAGTCTCTTGTAAATAGAGAAGATTGTACCCACGGAAACATTTACATCAATATTTGATGAACCATCCAGAGGATCAAGACATACTATATATTTACTGTTTACAGCAAATTCATGCGTAAATGTGATGATATTCTGATTCTCTTCGGTAGCCATACCACAACATTCACCACTTGAGCGGAGCGAGCCAATAAGTACCTCATCGGCATAAATATCCAGCTTATGCTGATCCTCCCCCTGGATATTAACACTGCCTGCCCCCCCAAGGATATCGGCCAGTCCCGCCTTCCTGATTTTGCTGCTTATCATCTTGGCAGCAGTTCCTAAATGATGAAGTAATCTTGAAAACTCACCTTTTGCAGCAGGATACTCTTTCTGCCTCATAATGATAAAATCATCAAGGGTTGTGATATTGTAGCTTTTCATAGTAATCTGGTTCAAACGGTTCTCAAGGATTAAAAATACAAAATGGGCAGCTGAAAAAAAAATGAATGTTAGCCGAGTTAATCCGGAAAACTCTAATTTTGTTAAAATTCTTGAAATGATAGTATATAAATTCGGTGGTGCGTCGGTGAAGGATGCGGAGGGTATCAGAAACCTGGCTGAAAGGGTTAAGGGAGTTGACGATGAGCTTGTTGTTGTTGTTTCAGCATTTGGAAAAACCACCAATGCGCTTGAAGGAGTGGTCTCCGCTTCTCTTGAAGGAAAAGAGACAGAGGGACTGATCGATGAGATTAAAAGTTATCATAAAGAAATCACTGATAATCTCTTTCCTGATAATGACAAGGTCAGATCATTTCTTGAGGAGTCGTTCTCAGACATGAAAAAATTTCTTGAGAACTGCAAAGATACTGATTACGATTTCGTATATGACCAGGTTGTGTCACTTGGCGAGATCTGGTCAACTAAAATAGTAGAAGAGTGGTTAAAACTTTCAGGGGTTGACTGGCGCTGGATCGATATTCGTAAACATCTTATGACCGATGAGCGTTACCGGGATGCAAGTATATTATGGCCAGAGAGCAGCATTAGACTGCAGTCGGCATTAAATTTCAATGAGGCCAGAAAATATATCGTGCAGGGTTTTATCGGAGGAACATTGTCAGGAAACTCAACGACACTTGGACGTGAAGGATCCGATTATACCGCAGCGATAATAGCGAATATCATGGATGCCGAAAGCGTGGTAGTCTGGAAAGATGTTGATGGAGTCCTGAATGCTGATCCGAAATGGATGTCAGATACATCCTCGCTGCAAAATATTAGTTACAAAGAGGCTGTTGAAATGTCCTTTTCAGGAGCCAAGGTGATACACCCAAAAACAATTAAACCTCTGCATAATAAGGATATACCCCTGTATGTGAAATCCTTCCTGAATCCTGGCCATCCGGGAACACTCATTTCAACAAATGAGAACAGGATTGACAATATCCCGGTTTATGTCAAAAAGGAGAACCAGGTGCTTATCTCTCTGATTCCCCGTGATTTCTCTTTTGTCATGGGAGATCACCTGGGTAAGATCTTTGGTTATTTTGACCGGTATGGCATAAAGGCCAACCTTGTTCAGGCAAGTGCAGTCAGTCTTGCAGTATGCGTTGACAATGACAGGGGCAGGATCAAAGAAGTTTCCAGGGAACTGGGAAAAGAATTCAAATTATTGTATAACGATAATGTAGAGCTTTATACCATCAGACAATATAATAGCGACTCTATAAACAAGGTCTCAAATGGGAGGTGTATCCTTGTTGAGCAGAAAACCAGACGTACACTGAGGCTTGTAGTAGGATCTTAGCGTTTACTGTCTGTCGAAGAAAGGACTCTTTGAAGTTGCTGATAAAGGAATCCCGTATGCTATCTTCACCCCGGGATCAAAATAACCAAGGGACATTGCAGCCTGTCCTACCGTGTACATAATCCGGTTATCAACCTTGTGAGCCATAGCAGTGCTTACTGCTGACCCTATAGCTATACCCAGGTCTCCGGTATTGAACACACAAGGAACATCAGGCCTCTTCCTTTTCTCGTCGCAGTTTTTAAATCCACACATCCCGCATTTAACCAGACCCAAAGGATCGATTGAGGTGCCAAAAAGAAGGACAACAGTAGTTAGGAGTATATTTTCCGCATCCCTGTGAAAGAACTGCTGATCGTATTCATCCCCAATTTCATGCATTCTGGTGGCGAGTTCCTGTATAGCGATTCCTTCAGCCATCATCATCGAGAGCGTATCTTTACCCCTTCCTTTTGGGGCAGTGCGGGCAGCTATCATCATCTGAACAGCTATATCCCTCAGGCTTTCGGGCAGGATATCCTTTTCGGGCGTAATACTCATATATTTTATTTAAGGTCCAGTTTAAATGCGGCTTTGTAGCCGATAAGCGTTCCGTCTGCAGGATCTCTTGTTTCATAACCCAGGACGATTGACATCACCTCTTTCTCGATCTGCAAGGTTGTCTTATTGAAATACCATTTCTCGGTAAACTGGATCTTGCCGATATTTTCGCGTTCAAATCCAGGTACCTGCTCCAACTGCTCAAGGTCCTTTAGCGATAACTTGTCGCCGCTATGGTATTCGTATACTTCTATATCACCATTGTAGATTGCATCAAAGATGGTGCTTACCATTTCGTCTCCCTTATATCCCGATAGCTTTTCAATCTCCCAGGGATCATCCTGTGAGGGCACCTTAATTATTACATCATAGATAATATTATCTGCCACCTCTATAAACTCATCTCCGGTTCTTGCAGCAAGTTCTTCGGTTGAGGTGTTCTTACATGATATCGTGAGCATCAGAATAACTGAAATTGTCAGTATATATTTCATATGATTATCTCTTAAAAGTTAATAATTCTCCTTTTTGATCATCACATATCTTGTTATGGTCCCAGACCAGGTTTCCATTAACGAAAGTCATATCCACCTTCGAACTGAAGGTCTGTCCGTCGAACGGAGACCAGCCACATTTATACATAATATTTTTCCTTCCAACCTCCCATTTTGATGCCGTATTTACCAGGCAAAGGTCAGCTTTAAATCCCTCTCTTATGAAACCCCTGTTTTCAATTTTGAAAAGAATAGCCGGATTATGGCACATCTTCTCAACGATCTTTTCCAGACTAATTGTTCCATTGTGCCATAGTTCGAGCATAGCGACCAGCGAATGCTGGACCAGCGGACCACCTGAAGGTGATTTAGTGTATTCCTTTCCTTTCTCTTCAAGTGTATGTGGAGCGTGATCTGTTGCTATAATATCTATCTTATCATTATTTACAGACTCGATCAATGATTTCCTGTCGAAAGCTGTTTTAATCGCCGGATTCCATTTTATAAGTGAACCCAACTGCTTATAGTCTGTATCGTCGAACCAGAGATGATGAACACATACCTCAGAAGTTATCTTTTTTTGTTGAAGTGGTACAGCATTGTCAAAGAGACCGGTCTCAGCAGCGGTTGACAGGTGAAGGATATGGAGCCTTGTATTATACTTCTTTGCAAGGCTTACCGCAAGCGATGAAGATTTATAACAGGCCTCCCTGCTCCTGATGAGAGGATGGTACTCTATCGGCAGGTCATGTCCATATTCTTCAATATACGATCTCAGGTTATTCCTGATAGTTTCTTCATCTTCACAATGACAGGCTAAAAGGATCGGAGAACTGGCAAAGATACCAGCCAGTGCCTTCTCATCCTCAACAAACATATTTCCTGTAGAGACACCCATGAATAGCTTTATTCCGCATACGGTTGACGGATCGACCGCCTTTATTTCCTCAATATTGTCGTTTGTGGCTCCAAGATAGAAGGAGTAGTTGGTAACAGAAGAATCTGCCGCAATACCCCACTTCTCCCTGACCAGCGCATTGGTTGTGGTCTGAGGGAGAGTATTGGGCATCTCCATGAAAGATGTCATCCCTCCGGCCACCGCTGCACGAGACTCACTGTGAATGTCGGCCTTATGAGTCAGACCCGGCTCCCTGAAATGAACCTGGTCATCAATAATGCCGGGCAGCAACAATCTGCCGTTAGCCTCAATAACATTAACATTGTTAGGGAATGCTACCGGTTCATCTTCCCTTATGATCCTGCTAATGACTCCATTCTCAATCAGAATACTCCCAAAGAACCTTCTATTCTCATTAACGATCTCAGCCTGGTGTATCAGTGTTTTCATTTGTTTGATATTTCTACTGGCCAGTTCGCTTATATTTCCTGAAGAAGCTCCTGAATTTCATCTTTATAACTCCCCATAATGCTTCGTTGAAGATTCCCCCGCTCATTTTTGAAGTTCCAAACCTCCTGTCGGTAAAGACAATGGGTATTTCAACAATTTTGAAACCAAACCTCCATGCTGTGAATTTCATCTCAATCTGGAAAGCATATCCCACTGACCTGACCTTATCCAGATCAATAGTTTCCAGGACAATCCTCCTATAGGCTTTAAACCCGGCAGTAGTATCTTTTACCTTCAGCCCGGTTACTATCCTTACATATATTGATGCTGCATATGATATCAACACTCTGCCAAGGGGCCAGTTCACTACATTCACCCCCGCTATATATCTTGATCCGATAGCCAGATCGGCTCCATTCATACATGCTTTATGAAGTCTGGTAAGGTCGGCCGGATCGTGCGAAAAGTCGGCGTCCATTTCGCAGATTATATCGTAACCCTTTTCAATAGCCCATTTGAATCCTGTAATATAGGCAGTCCCAAGTCCAAGTTTTCCCTCTCTTTGGATCAGATGCAGGTTCCCAAGATTTTCAGTAAGCCCTTCAACAATATCCCCGGTCATATCCGGGGAATTGTCATCCACTACCAGAATATCAAAGCCTATTTCAAGTTCCGAAATAGCATTGATAATTGATTCAATGTTCTCCTTCTCGTTATATGTTGGTATAATAACCAGATTCCGGTTCATCAAACAAGCTTTCTAATTGCGAAAATACGCATTTAGGGTTTAATTGCAGTAATATTAACTTATTTTTAACTAAGAGTTGTTCGCCAATAATCACATAATCAATCCTTTGATTTGGGCAGCAAAAATATTTTTCTTTCTCCGGGGAATATTATTTTGAAGTTATATTATTATTATATAATTTTGCACCCACTTTTGACGATAAAGTTCTTTCAAGATATTATTTGAGGTTTTTCTGGGGAGTGCTGCCTTGAAGCAGCACAGTGGATGATTGAAAAGACTGGAAAGAAGATAATTCCCCGGAAAAATTCTCAAATTTTTTTTGACAAAAATTGACAAAAGTTGTATCTTTGTCGCCCCACTAATTTGTGTTTGCGATATTTGAGATAGTTTTATAAAAATAAAGAGTTCTTTGATTAAATGAAGCACAAATCCAGGCTTAAGTACAACAAAAGCCACGAGTTCAAGGGGTCTTATCTTCGAAGAGACAACAGATATTTTTTACAATGAAGAGTTTGATCCTGGCTCAGGATGAACGCTAGCGGGAGGCTTAACACATGCAAGTCGAGGGGCAGCAGGTTCCGGGTAACCGGGATGCTGGCGACCGGCGCACGGGTGAGTAACGCGTATGCAACCTACCCTCAACCGGGGGATAGCTTTCGGAAACGGAAATTAACACCCCATACCATTACAACAGGGCATCTTGATGTAATAAAAACTTTGGTGGTTAAGGACGGGCATGCGTAACATTAGCTGGTTGGTAAGGTAACGGCTTACCAAGGCGACGATGTTTAGGGGACCTGAGAGGGTGATCCCCCACACTGGTACTGAGACACGGACCAGACTCCTACGGGAGGCAGCAGTGAGGAATATTGGTCAATGGGCGCAAGCCTGAACCAGCCATCCCGCGTGCAGGAAGAAGGCCCTATGGGTTGTAAACTGCTTTTCTGAAGGAAGAATAACCCCGAGTACTCGGGGGACGACGGTACTTCAGGAATAAGCATCGGCTAACTCCGTGCCAGCAGCCGCGGTAATACGGAGGATGCAAGCGTTATCCGGATTCATTGGGTTTAAAGGGTGCGTAGGCGGGCTCATAAGTCAGTGGTGAAATCTTTCGGCTTAACCGGGAAATTGCCATTGATACTGTGAGTCTTGAGTCAGGTTGAGGTAGGCGGAATGTGTAATGTAGCGGTGAAATGCTTAGATATTACACAGAACACCAATTGCGTAGGCAGCTTACTGGACCTGCACTGACGCTGAGGCACGAAAGCGTGGGGAGCGAACAGGATTAGATACCCTGGTAGTCCACGCCGTAAACTATGATTACTCGTTGTTGGCGATATACCGTCAGCGACCAAGCGAAAGCGATAAGTAATCCACCTGGGGAGTACGCTCGCAAGAGTGAAACTCAAAGGAATTGACGGGGGCCCGCACAAGCGGTGGAACATGTGGTTTAATTCGATGATACGCGAGGAACCTTACCTGGGCTTAA